>Ga0213876_10000085_pt1 | contig 106580 bp, 93 predicted proteins | sample BarmaccomBMRX_R9_FD_160113 | JGI IMG/M metagenome (GOLD analysis project Ga0213876, IMG submission 160113) | Root-associated microbial communities from Barbacenia macrantha in rupestrian grasslands, the National Park of Serra do Cipo, Brazil - RX_R9 | ecosystem: Host-associated > Plants >... | reverse complement strand
CTCGGAGCCTTCGCGCTCCCGGCCGTCGGCGGCACCGGCGACCTGCCGCGCAACGCCGGGACGGGCCCCGCCCTCTTCGACTTCGACCTGAGCCTCGGCCGCGACTTCCATCTCTCCGAACGTCTGAAGCTGCGCCCGACGGTCGAGGCCGACAACGTGCTCAACAAGACCGTCTACACCTTCGGCGCCGAGTTCATAGACTTCGACGCGCTGCGCCCCGGCGCGACCGAGGAGCAGCGCCGCGCCTTCGCCGAAGCCTTCCTCGTGCCGACACGAACAATGAGGCCGCGGACGTTGAGGGTCGGGCTGAGGTTGGAGTTTTGACGTAGTAGGCCGCCGCGCGTCTCTTGGAACGCGCGGCGGCCTCTCATTTAGAAGACTGCTTCGAGGCGGCCCCGATGCGACGCCTTAATACGACATCAATGTCACGTCCCACGCCCAACGGCCGACCCGCGCGCTTTGCGAGTCATAGACCTTCGAGCGGTACATGAAATGGTTGCCGTACTTGTCCACGCGCTTCGACTCCTTGTACTTGAGGGAGATGCCCACCACGTCGAGGGCGGGCAGCGCATAGAGTTCTCCCGGCTCGGAGATGGCATTGTGATTCCTGTCCTGCCACAAGCGCAGGCGTTGGAAGACCGGGTCGAGTGCGTTGATAACCTCGTCGCCGTTGCCCCCTTCGGCCGGCTTGTCGTACTCGGCCAGCGCGCGGAAGCCGTTCGCTTCTTCGCCCGGTAGAGGCGCGGGCTGCGACGCGGCGTTGCCGAACAGCTCCGAGCCGTTGTCTATGACGCCGTTGTCGTTGCGGTCGAGCACGAGCCACGCGTCATCGACGCCCGCCGCCGTCCAGGTGATGCGTTCGAGGTGGCCCTCGGCGTTGACATCGAAGTAGACCCCGTTCTCGGGGGTGGTCAGTTCAAACCCGTCCCCGTTCACATCTACCAACACGGGGCAGGCCCAGTGCTCGTTGGTGTACTCGTAGTTGTAGACGCACTGGCAGGTGTCCGGATCGACGTAGTAGCGGCTACCGCAGCTTACGCCCGTGCAGGGGTTGCCCCCGGCCGTCGTGTTGGTGTAGCCGGCATTCTCCTTGGCCTTGTTGGAGTCGCAGTCGGTCGGGCCGTCGTGACCGCCGGCCGCGTTCAGGCTGGGCGACGACGGCAGGGTCATAGCTGTACTGTTCTGGGTGCAACTGCCGCAATCGGCCAGCCCGAAGGTGTGGCCGGTTTCGTGGGACACGACGTGGTTGAAGGCGGTCGGGTCGGTGACGCCGGGGTTGATCTCCATGAAGGAGTCTCCGCGAGTGCCGTAGGTGGTCGAGAAGCCCCGCGTCTCGCCCTGCGCCCCAGCTCCGGATTCTCTCGGGGTTACACGGCTGATGAAGAGGATGGGGCGACCGCCGCCGGACGAGCCGGGGCCAGCATCAGCCGATGTCGAGACGTAGTTGAAGGTGACGTTCGCGCCGCCAGCATTTCTCCACTTGGCTAATTGGTCCTTGATGGCCTGAACCTGCGGGCCGGTGAAGTCAGGGCCAATCCAAACGTTGACGGTCTCGCCTTGCTTCCAGGCAGTCACCTTGCCCTGGCCGGGTGGGGTCTCACAGTTGGGATTGGTCTGCGCCGGACCCCGGAGGGCGGTCAGCGCGACGAGCAATGCGGCTAGAAGGGCGAGGGTGGGAAAGAAGCGCCGGAGAGGAGTGCGAGTGATGCTCATTAGTCACCCCCTCCGGAGGCGGTCTGCACCGCCTTCTTCAACTCGGTGAGGAAAGCGTCCGGGCTCGCGCCCCGGTAGACCCTGAACTGTAGTTCCCCCTTGGGGTCAGTGTCGTCCCCGTCGAGTGGTCGCACCTTGTTGTTCCGCAGTTCGTAGCCGGTGAGGATGGAGAAGTCCCCCTGCTCGTCGCGCTTAAGGAAGAGAACATAGATGCCCCCCTGTCGCGGGTAGCCCAGCTTTGAGATCGTGTACCGCTGCACCTTGCCGGAGGCGAACCGCACCGCGCCGCCCGGCCTGAACACCTGAATCACGCCGCCGGGTGCGAGCAGCCCCTGCGCGTCCTTAAAGACCGTATCGAGGCGGACGGAGAACTCCGAGAAGATGTCCATCCTGTCTTCGGTCAGGATCACGCGCCTGTCGATCACTTCGCCGAGGACGACGGCGTCGCTCTGGGCTACGGGCAGAGCGGACAGCCCGACCCACATATGCGCCGATGTCGGCAGTGGCTCGACGCCGGCGGGCAGTTCGCCGAGCGGCTTGTCTCGACGGAGCCCTCGACCCTTATTTGCTTTTTTGGCCGCCGCCTCCGCCTGCTCGAACTCCAGCACGGGCGCGTCGTTGTCGTTCGATACTTCCTGACCGCCGAAGGCCAGCGTGCTGCCGCTTCTGCCGAAAGCGAGAGCGAGCGTCAACACGGCCCCTACGAGGGCTGCGATGAGCATGACCCTTATTTTGTCGTGACTCATAAACTTTCCTTTCATTCGCCGCCGCGAGGGTGACGTGCGGTCTTGAGGATGAAGCCGCCGCAAGCTGGTCGGAGATTATTGTCGTTGATGTGTTGAGAGGCACAGGAACCGCGATCTCTTCACACGCCTTCCGGCCGGACAAGACTTTACGTTACGAGAGGTGATAGGGCGTTTCTACGGCAGCAGTTGTAAGAAAAGGCGTGCGTTGCCTCTTCCGGGGAGGACTGCCTAACGTGACGAACAGGGGTAACCTACTATAGGCGTGCACGCCCGTCAACGGGCCTAATGTGATACGTCGCCAAAGGTGTACCTATTATAAAACGCAAGCAAATCCACAGAAATTCACATGCGGTACATTTTTCACCTGATATAAGCTTCTATCACGGCCTCAGCGTCGAGGCGCGTCGCAGGTTCAAGCTTTCGGGGAAGGGGGCGGGCGGATCGCTGCGCGCGGCCTACACGCTCTCGCGCCTGATCGACGACGGCGTCGTCAACACTTCGAGCGCGCTGCGCGTCGGCGACTTCCGCGCGGAGCGCGCGCGCAGCCTGCTCGACCGGCGACACCGCCTCGCCCTCTCCGCGACGCTCGACGCGCCGCGCATCTTGGGCCGGCTCAAACTCGCCCCCGTGCTGCGACTCGCCTCGGGCGCGCCCTTCAACTTGAGCCTCGGCGGCGCCGACCGCAACCTCGACGACGTGTCCAACGACCGCCCCGCGTTCCGCGGCGACCCGCGCCTCATACGCTGGCGCCGGCCCGGCCAGCCGCTCGACCCGCGCCTGCTCGGAGCCTTCGCGCTCCCGGCCGTCGGCGGCACCGGCGACCTGCCGCGCAACGCCGGGACGGGCCCCGCCCTCTTCGACTTCGACCTGAGCCTCGGCCGCGACTTCCATCTCTCCGAACGTCTGAGGCTGCGCCCGACGGTCGAGGCCGACAACCTGCTCAACAAGACCGTCTACACCTTCGGCGCCGAGTTCGTAGACTTCGACGCCCTCCGCCCCAACGCGACCGAGGAGCAGCGCCGCGCCTTCGCCGAAGCCTTCCTCGTGCCGACGCGCACCATGCGGCCGCGGACGCTGCGTGTCGGGTTGCGGTTGGAGTTTTGACAGGACGGAGATTGACGACCGGCCGCCGCCGCACATATCTTGCAGTGGGTCTTCAATCACTCGCTTCATGAGGAGACGACGGATGAGGTTTGGCAGAATCTTCGGGATCGCGTTGCTGGCTTGCGCGTCCGCGGCCTGCGGGGGCGGCGCGTTCGGGCCGCCGACGGCCGGCGAGCTGAGAGAGTTCGCGGCCGTTTGCGACAAGGCCAACGAGGGCAAGCGGGTCGCCGTCGTCGGCTACCCGCGCTTCCCCGAGAAGTTCACGGGCACGTCGAGCGTCGTGCTCAGGCTCTACGAGAAGGCCGACTACGCCGGCCAGCCCATCGGGGTGCAGACGCCCATCGGCCGGGAGGCCAACCAGGCCGAGCTGGCCCCCAAGCAGTACACGGACAAAGACCTCAAGGTGCACACGGCGGACGGACAGGTGGCGAGTTACGGGACGAAGGTCAAGGTCTCGGGTAAGGTCTACTTCCCTCTGGTCGACCAGGACTTCAAGTGCTCTCTGGAGAACCCGCTGATCGAGTCGGCGCGCTAGGCCGGCGACTACGCCGCCGCTACGCCGTGCCCGTCCGCGAGGCGTTGGGGAGGGCCTCTCCGTCCGGCCGCTTCTCTGCCTCTTGATCTTTGTCGGTCTTGTGGTTCGCCGCGGCCTTCTCGCAGCGGGCGCGTGAGCGTTCGATGCGCCGCCTCATCCAGTTGTTCACGGGTCGTTCACTCCTTCGGGAGAGTGTCGAGGAAAGCTTCGACGACGCGCGGGTCGAACTGCCGGCGCGTCTCGCGGCGCAGCTCGGCGACGGCCTCGTCGAGCGTGCGGGGCGTGTTGTACTCACGCTGCTCGACCATCGCGTCGAAGGTGTCTGCCACTTGGACGACGCGGGCCATCAAAGGGATGTCCTCGCCGCCGAGCCGGTGCGGGTAGCCGCGCCCGTCCCAGCGCTCGTGGTGGTGCTGCGTGCGGATGCGCAGCTCGGGCGTCAGCCCGTAGTAGGACGAGAGCAGCGCGCCGAAGTTCGGGTGCAGGTTCAGGACGAAGCGCTCGAAGCGCGTCGGCCGGCGCGGCCGGCTCAGGATGGACTCGGGGACTAAGACCTTGCCGATGTCGTGCATCATCGCCGTCAGAGAGAGCTGCCGCAGCCGCGCCTCTTCGAAGCCGAAGGCGAGGCCGACACGGCGCGCGAGGCGCGCCGTGCGGACGCAGTGCTCGTAGGTCGAGGGGCGCGTCCGCCTCAGCCTCGCGACGAGCGCGCGCACGCCCTCCGCCTCGCCGCGTTGACGCGACCCCTCGGCCCGCCAGCGCGCGCAGAGACGCCGGACGCCCGCGTCGAAGTCCGCGCTCACCAGCCGCAGCGTCGGCGTCAAAATCTCCAACGACAACTCATCACCCATCGGCAAAAACCTTTCCTGCTCCGGACGGTCTGAAGGGGGCTGTCTGACGCACTTTCCTGAGCACACACCGTGCCATGTTTCCCGCGTGCAACGGGTTCGCGCGCGTGCGCCCGGCCGGGGCAAAAAGGTTAATTTAGGGGGCGGCGTTTAAGACCGAGGTTGAGGTTTGGAGGGGCGTGCGTACGGACGCGCACGCAAAGGGCGATGCGTTTCGCACGTGTGCGTCTGCGCGCGCACACGAAATCGTGTCGGGGCCGCGCCGGATGGTCGCTGTGATAAACTCGAAGGGGCGGTGGACGAGATGAAAGAACGCGAGAAGCCCAAGAGCCTGGAGGAGAGCGTCGAGGCGGCGCTGCTCGACGCCGACCTCTTCGTCAAGTACAAGGCGCCGCAGCGCGCCGTCGAGCGTCTGCAGGAGGCCATCGCGCACTGGCCGCGCAGCATCGTCCTGCGCGAGAAGCTGCGCGAGATCGCCTTCTCGCACGGCCTCTCCGACGAGGCCGCGCGGCAGTGCCTCGTCCTCGTCAACCTCTACATCGCGCGCGAGAACTTCGACTCGGCGCACGAGCGCCTGCTCGAAGCCAAGCACATCGACCCGCGACTGAACATCGCGCCCGGCCTCGAAGCCATCCGCCGCGCGCGCCGCCCGGACTTACAGCAGGCCGCGCCCGCCCCCGCGCCGCCCGCGCCCGCGGCGGCGCCGCGCCCCGTCACCTTCGCCGGAGACCTCTCGACCGTCAGCATCTTCGACGCCGTGCAGGTCTTGGAGAACTCGCGCCTGACGGGGGCGCTCGCCGTCGAGGGGCCGGCGCGCAAGGGCCGCGTCCTCTTCAACGACGGCCGCATCGTGGACGCCGAGTGCGGCGAGGCGCGCGGCACCTTCGCCTTCCGCCTCCTCGTCGAAGTCACCTCCGGCGGCTTCGACTTCGCCAAGTCGAAGAACGAATTCCCCATCCGCATCCAGGCGCTCTCCAACACCAACCTCATCCTCGACACGCTCAGGCAGATGGACGAGGAGAAGAACGAAGTTGTCGAGTGAAGCATAAAGAGTAAAAATGGAAGCATAAAGAGTAAAAACCGACAGGAGGTACTCCTCTCCCTTCGGCCACGTCGGCAGGTATAGTTTATTCCCGGTGTCTGGAAATGCCTGGGCATCCTGAGATAGAGATCCCGATCGTCGTTAAGGTCAAGCCCATCGGCTCAGATGGGTCTTGGGAGGTCGTCGACGTGGTAGACGCGCGAGACGGGACCAGTCTCGCAGACCTCGACGTGTACTCCTTCGATGAAGACTCGGACTTCATGACCCACCTGGAGCGTTCGGTGCTCGAAAGCCTACTCGAAAACGAGGGGTTCGACGCCGCGACCTTCTACACCCTTACCTTGAGCGTCCGCGACGGAGGGAGGGAACTGGAGTCGAGGAGTACCCGATTCTCCGGGGGTAGTGTGCCCCGGCCGCCGCGTAACTGGAGGGCGGCGTGGCTGTGGCCGAGCGTGGCCCCGTACCTTCCTTACCTTGGCAGAAACGAGCGGCGCGAAGAGACTGCCGAAGAGTATGCTCGGCGGATGCAGTCCACGATCCTCCCCCACTGGCCGGGGGAGCCTCTCAGGGAGTGGCTACATAGGCACTTCAACAACCTCGAGACCTACGCATTCCTCGACTTCGAGAGGCTGCGGTTCGAGCGACAGACGTGGGACCTGAAGGCCATCCCCGGGCACGAGGCCTTCGCCGACCCTCACTTCTGCGACAGCTTCTCCAAGAACTTGGAGGCGCGGGGTCGTGACTGGCTCGCCCAGTACATGCTTGAGCACGGGACATGGCCCACGCCCATCCTGCTACTGGAGAATCTTGACGGCGCCCTCGCCTACCCCCACGGCGAGAAACTAAACCAGCCCTACCACCTGCTCGAAGGCCACCGCAGGCTTTCCTTCCTAAACGCTCTCCGTCAAAGCGGCCGGGCTCTCCCGCAGCATGATGTGTGGCTCGTACGTAAGGCGTCCTAATCGTGTTTCAAACCTGCTTAGCGTGTCTCGCCCCTGTGGGTCTCCACTGGGATGTCCTACGAGTGGTCTTGTATCATTACACCATTCGGAGGTTCGAGACCCGGAGGTTACGCGTTGGCAGAAGCCAGAAACAACACCGCGAGGGCGCACCACTACGTGCCGCAAGCCTACCTCGCCGGGTTTACCGACACGGGGGCGAAGGACGGGCGCCTGTACGCCCATGACTACAAGCAGCTGAAGACGTGGGCTAGCACCCCGGCCGGGGTCGGTTTCGAAAGGGATTACTACCGGGTGGACTTGCCTGGCCGGAGCCCGGACGAGATCGAGAAGGTACTCGGGCTGGTCGAAGACCCGGGGTCCGTAATCCTCAAGCGCATCCTTGAGACCCAGGCCCTGCCCGGGGGCGAAGAGTACGCCCAGTTCATGCTGTACCTGGCCCTGCTGGCGGTGCGCATCCCGAGCGTTAGGTCAGCGATGTCGAAGGCCGAGACCGACTTGATGCGAATCGTCCTCGCCATGCACGCGCAGCTGCCGGACGACCAGCTAGAGGCCCGGTTCGAACGCATGAGGCAGGAGGACCCCTCGACGCCGCACACCACCGTCGAGGAGTTCAGGGAGGCCGCGAAGAAGGTGATCGACGGGAAGGCTGAACTGAAGCTGTCTCGGACCGCGGAGGTGAGGAGCTTCGTGGTCGGCCACCTCGGTAACCTCGAATTCATCGCCGAACTCCTGATGGCGCGCCAGTGGGTGCTGCTCGTGCCTGAAGAGGGGGCCGGTGACTTTATCTGCTCCGACCACCCGGTGGTCCTGGAGTGGACGGTGGAGGTGCCCCCGTTCCGCCGAGACAGCCCCGGGTTCGGGCTCCAGCACACCATCGTGCACGTGCCCCTCTCCCGCAAGTTGCTCTTGCGGGGGACGTTCGGCGGCCCCGAGGGCATGACTTTGCCGGTCGACCGTAACGCGGTGGCCCTGCTTAACGGACTGGCTGTCGGCAAAGCCACTAGGTTCCTGTACACGCCGGAACCGGACTTCATCTGGAAAAAGGATGACGGCTCTACCGGCGGTATAGCCGACGTGTTCGCAGCGATTGCGGAGCACCGGAGGCAGCAGGCAAGCAGCCAAGAGGCTACTTCCTAAGTAGCGCCAACTGGTACCTATGCCGTCACCTAATTTGCGGGGATGATTCGGCGAGGCCGCGCACTGCTCGCCCTAAGCGCACGCGGCCTCGCGGCACAGCCCGTTTTCCCAACAACGCGGGCGTGCTAACGGGGGCCCCTCCCTAAGCGCCTCCGCTTAACCGACCTCCTTGACCGTTAGGGGCCGTCAGAATTGCAGGTGGGTCCGGGGGCCCCCCGAGTAGGTCTTGTAGCGTTTTCAGGCGGGCCGACCGCGTCGGCCCGTTGCGCGTTCCGCCGGGCGCGTCGAGCGCCGTGACTACGCGCAGCCTGACCTCCGCCGGTGGGTGCCAGTCCACCCCGTACTCTCCCCCGCGCGCGACCTCATCGGGGAAGTCCTGCTCGATTCGCCTGATCCCCCTGACGAATTCGCCCGGATCCTGCCCGAGCGTGAGGAGGGTCCGCGCCGCCACTGCGTCACACTCAAGTTCAATCCGCGAGAGCTCGCGCAACGCCTGCCACGCCCCGTCGGACTGGCCCTTCCCCTCCGCGGTCAGCCCCGCGAGCAGCGCTTTCGCCGCAGCGGTCCTCTGGGCGAAGCGGGCGTGCGCGACCTCGTGCGCTATCAGGCCGGATAACTCGTCGTCGCTGCGGGCCCGGGAGATCAGGCCCGTGGTAAGGACCATCACCGCGTCGGAGTCGAGGAACAAGGACGGCTTTGGGGTCTCGATGACGAACAACTCGTAATCCACCCCGTAGACCGACAGGACGGGCCGCAAGAGGGCTTGCAGCTCGCGGGCGGCCGCCGGGTCGGAGTTGCGCCTGGCGCGCCATGCCTCCGGGAAGAGCCCAACGACCGCCTTGCGGAACTCGGGCAGGGGCGGGCGGAACGTCGAGCGTGACCAGCTTGACCAAGCGGCGACCTGCTCGGGGGCGGCTGGGGCGCGGTACCGTGAGATAACCTCGTCGACGTCGCGCTCGGTGAGGAGAGGGGCGGTAGGGTCTTTGGCCCGCGCGGGGGCGTACAGGACCATGGTCAGGAGGGCGGCAAGCGGCAGCAGCAGGGCGTGACGAGGCCACGGGGCCTCTGCTATCTTCGCCCGCGCGTGCTCGCGATTTTCAAGATGACCCATATTGCCCCGATGCTCCGGAGGGCGAGCGTGTGATGCGGGCGGCCCCGCGCCGCGACGGCGTTCAGGGGGCCGCGGGAATTCATCAGAGGGTTATACTCGCATTTGCGAGTCTAGGTCAAATAGCAATCTACGTCCTGCGGGGAGGGCACGGCTGATGGGCCAGTCCCCCCGCCCCCGGCCGAAGCGCCTGGCCGAGAAGCTGCTGGAGATCCGGGCGCAGCTCGGCCTGACACAGGAGCAGTTCGCCGAGCGCCTCTCGCACATCGAGTCCCCGCCGCAGCCCGGCCACGTCTCGGAGTTCGAGCGCGGCAAGCGCGAGCCATCGCTGCTCTACCTGCTGGCGGTTGCGAGGCTGGCTGGGTTACCGCTCGAGGCGATGGTGGACGACGAGATGGACCTGCCGGAGAAGCTGCCGAGACGGGTAAGGGGCGAGGGGCCGGGGGACTGATTCGCGCGGCGCGCGGGGCGGGGAGGTGGTAGTATCAGGCCATGATGACCACGGCGATGATGAGACCGGCCAAGTTCGCCCTCGACTTCCTTGAGGGCCAGGAGTTCGAGGGCTTCACGCGGGGCGAGACCTGGAACGGGTTCGCTTGCCCCCTCTTCACCCGCGAGCAGGCCGAGAGGCTGGCCGAGGCGTGGCGGGCCCGCGGCCACGAGGCCCGCTACGACGCCGGGGCCGACGCCTTCACCTTCCAGATGGACAGCGGCGGCGAGGAGTACGACACCTTCCCGGCCGTCGAGGCCGACGGCCAGCGCCTCTACCCGGTCGGCGCCTCCTGCTGGATCTGGGACGAGATCTAGCGCCCGCGCCACGCGCCTGCGCCCCGCCCGGGCCCCGTCGCCCGCCCCGCCCGCGCCTGCCTCCGCTCAGTAACCACAACATCTTGAGGTCCGGGCCCGATAAGACCCCTAGACACTCACCGGGCCCTGTGCTATTTTTCTGCGCGGAGCGCCGCCATGTCAGGGTTTCTCGGGCCGTTGAAGTAGTCGCACCGGGCCCGGACCGGGCACTGTTCGCACAGCGGCCGCTTCGCCCTGCACACCAGCGCGCTGAAATCCAGAACCGCCCAGTTGGCCTGGAGGCTGTCCCCGCCCTCCACGACCCGGCGGGAGAGTGTATGCAGGTAAGGGTCGTCGCGCACGTCGAAGTAGGTGCGCGGCCCGAAGAAGCGCTCCAGCACCCGGGCCATGTTCACGTCGACGAAAGGCTCCGGAATCCCGTGCACGGTGTTCAGGACGACGCTCGCGGTGTACTGGCCGACGCTCTCGAGTCGCTCGAGCTCGTCGCGCGTCGCCGGGACCTCCCCGCCGCGCTCCGCGATGGCCTCGGCGAGGCGTCGAAAGATGTGCGCCTTCAGGCGCCACAGCCCTAAGGGCTTCAGAATCTCTTCCAGTTCCCCGGGCTCGGCCCGGGAGAGCGCCGCGAAATCCGGGTACTTCGCCAGGAAGGCCGGGTAGACGCGCGCGACGTTGGCTGCCACGGTGCGCTGAAGCATCACCTCCGCGACCAGGACCTCGTAGGGGGTCCGGCCGGGCTCACGCCAGGGAAAAGAGCGGCTGCTGCCCCCAAACCACCTCAGCAGGCGCCGCCGGAACCATGGCACTTTCTTGATAACGTCAGGGGCTAGCTCGTAGTCGTTTCTGGGCCGACGCCTCATAGGTCTCAGTCTGCGCTATGCCTAGGAAGAAGGTCACGCCAGCCGCCCCAGCCGAGGCGGCCCGCCCGCGGCCGATTATCACCGACTCGCTCTTCGCCGGGTGCGGGGGGATGGACCTCGGGTTCGTCGGCAACTTCACTTACCGCGACGAACACTACGAGGCGCTTCCGTTCGAGATCATCAAGGCCTACGACAATAACGCGCACTGCGTCGAGACCTACAAGCAGAACATCGGCCCGCACGTCGAGATCGCGGACCTGTCCAACCTGCCGGGCGCTAATATGCCACCCGCCGAGTGCCTGATGGGCGGCTTTCCGTGTCAGGATTTTTCGTCGTGCGGGCCTTACAGGGGCCTCGACTCCGACCGGGGGCAGCTCTACAAGGCGTTTGTCCGGCACATGGACGCGCACTCCCCCCTCGTGGTCGTGGCGGAGAACGTCCTCCACCTGAAGCACATGCAGGAGGGGGAAGTGCTGGCGATCATCCAGAAGGACCTGGAGGCGGCCGGGCCTGGCTACAGGTTCGAGGTCTGGCCGCTTTACGCCCCCGACTACGGCGTCCCGCAGACCCGCTCCCGGCTCTTCTTCATGGGGGTCCGAAATGACCTGGAGGGCTTCCCCCAGAGGCCGCCAGACACCCACTTCATGCGGTACAGGTCGGTAGACTGGGCCATCGACGACCTCGTGAACGTGACTGACGAGTCGGTGCCGAACCAGAGCCAGTACTTCAAGGCCAACAAGGCGAAGAACGGGCGCGGACAAGGCGACGAAGTTAGCCGCAGGGGCGAGCCCGCCTACACGGTGCGCTCGAACACGAAGTCGCGCATCCAGTTCCACTACAGCCTGCCCCGGCGGCTGACGATCCGCGAGTGCGCACGCATCCAGACCTTCCCGGACACCTTCGTTTTCCCGCACCTCATGACCATCAACATGCGGCAGATCGGCAACGCCGTGCCGCCGATCCTGGCCCACCACTTGGCGAGGTCGATAGCGGCCTACTTCGAGACGATACCGGCCGAGAAGAGAATAGACGCCGATGCGGCCCGCGCCGCCGCCGCGCCGCCCCCGGCCCCGGCCGACGACGCCCAGGCCGCCTAATCGACCCAGGCGCAGTCCACTCCGACGAGGCCCAGCGCCCGTTCGGTCAGCCGCTTGTCCGACTCGTTAACCGGGTTGCCGTGCTCGTGAATGACCAGCAGGAGCCTCGGCCCATCCCCCTTGCCGTTGCCGCGGGTCTTGTCCGGGAGCCCGGCGACGTACAGCAGCAGCTTCTTCAGCCCCGTCTCCCACTTCACGTAGGTCGTCCTGGCCGCCGCGATGAACGTGTTCGCCTCCGAGCGGTGTAAGGAGACCCCACGCTCCTTGTCGTAACCGACCTCGAAGCACTTGCCGAAGTCCGCCGAGATTACCCCGCCGAGATCACGCAGCAGTCCCTTCCGCCTCTTGGCGTACTTGTTGAGGAGGGCGTCCTTGACGTAGCTCTTGACGCGCTCCTCCGGCATGAATTCCCGGAGTCGCCGACCCACGTGCGGGTCGGCGACGAGGGCGTCGATGAACACCGCGTTGGCGTTCTTGCCCTTCTGGAGGTACTTGTGGCGGTCCGCCAGTTCGTCGACGTGCCCGATGATCTGGTTCCTAACTTCGGGAGGTATTTTGATGCTCATAGTAAGGGAGCGGGAACTTAAGGTGCTGTGCCTCCTCCGCGTCGCCGAGGTCCGCGACGTCCTTCAGCCACTGCTGGATGAAAGGCACCGCGCCCTCGTTCATGAAGGTGACGATGCCGTTGGCGAAAAAGAGGGTCTCGTAGCCCTTCGGGGGCTTGCGCGCGTCGCTGTCCATCTGCATCACCTCAGCGAGCCTGCGCACGTCGGTGACGAAGTCGAGGACGAGGAGCTTGTCCTTGCCCGGCGCGAGCCGCAGCCCCCGCCCCATCTGCTGGACGAAGATGCGCCGGGAGTGGGTGGCCCGCAGGAAGACGAGCACGTTCACGTCGGGCACGTCGATGCCCTCGTTCAGAACGTCGACGGCCGTGACGGCCTGTATCTTCCCGGCGGCGAACTGCATCAGCGTGCGGTTGCGCTCGATCTTGTCCACCCCGGAGAGTGACTTGCAGACTAGGCCTGAGGAGGCGGTCAGCAGTCCCGCGAAGCGCTTGCAGTGCTCGATGGAGGCGCAGAAGACGATGACCCGAGGGTTCCGCACCGACTTGCACTGCGCCAGCAGTTCCTCGATGACCGCCTCGTCCCGCTGCGGGACGAAGAGCCGCTTGTTCAGGTCGCGGATGGTCAGGCGGCCGCCAGTCTCTTCGAGCACCCGCTCCCAGTCGATCGTGTCACAGTAGATGCGGTAGTCGGCCTTCGCCAGGTATCCCATCTTCATGCCGTCGACGAGCGAGACGCGCGCCAGGGGGGCCCCGAAGATGCCATCGATGTTCGCGCCGTCGCCCCGCCACGGGGTCGCCGTCATCCCGACCAGCAGCCTGGGCTTCAGGTGGTAGATGCACTTACGGAAGCCCCGCGCCAGGGCGTGGTGCGCCTCGTCCACGATGACGACGTCGTAGTCGTCCGGGTGGATGCCGCTCAGGTAGTTGCTGAAGGTCTGGTAGAGGCCGAAGTTGACCCCCTCGTAGGGTTTGGGGAGCGACCCCTCGAAAAAGACGCGGGTCGGGACGGACTTGCCGAGCTGGCTCCAGAAGCTCTGCTCCAGCTGGAGGGCGAGCGGCTGGGAGTGGCAGAGCACCAGGCACCGCTTCAGGCCGTAGTCGTGGTAGAGGTGTGACAGTGTCCCCGCCGCGATCACCGTCTTGCCGAGCCCCGTGGCGACGACGAACTGGGCCCGCGTCCCGCCGGTGACGAAGCGCTCGAGGCACCGCTCGACGATGTCCTGCTGGTAGGAGCGCAGATCCCGGTGTTCGTGGTGCTCCTCGGGGAACTGCCCGAGTAACTCCTCCAGGAACTTGCCGTTCCAGAGCCGGATGTCGAACCCGGCCGCCCGCAGGCGGTCTTTCCGGGTGACGGCCGAGTCGGTGAAGTCGCCGTTGGTGGCCACCACCCCGACGTCGCCGCCGTAGGAGTTCATGGCATCGAGGACTTCCTGGATGGCCGCCGGGCCGACGTAGTTCGCGCCGGTGACGGCCTTCACCTGGACCACGAAGACTTGCTCGCGGGATCCTTGGCGGCGTGTGCCAATCACGTCGCCGCCGCCGTCGCCACGGCTCCCGACCACGCGGACGCTGTGCCAGCCGCAGTGGGACATGATGCGCGCGACGGCCCGCTCGACCGCCCGCCAGTCGGTGCCCCGCATCACGTCTTCGGTCAGGAAGCTCAAAGCTCGGTCTCCTGCTCCAGGATGTTCAGGGAGTGCAGGCAGCGGGCCAGCTCCGCCTTCTGCTGGCGGGCGGGCGAGCGCGACTCGCTGATAACCCACAGGGCGTCCTTGAGGAAGGAGAGCAGCCGCTCCTTCGACTCGCCCCTGAGCCTCTCGGTGGAGTTGGGGTCCGGGAGGTTGATGTCCATGTAGGGCATCCTGAAGAACTTGCCGTCGAAGAACTCCTCGGGAAAGCGGTCGACGAGCCTGACCATCGTGCGGGCCGGGGCCACGGCCAAGGCGTTGATACTGCCGACGTCGCGCGACTGGAAGCGGCGCAGCAGGTCCGTGTTCGACAGGAGCGAGTTGGCGATCTCCTCGACCTCGCCAACCGCCTCGTGGACGTGGTCCATCACCTCCTGCTCGCGCAGCGAGAGAAGTTCGATGGCCCGCTCCTTGAGGGTGTTGAAGAAGGTGTTTGCCGCCTCCTGCATCCTGCCGACGTCCACCCGCGAGTCGGGGAAGTTCTCAGTGACGAGGCCGGTAAAGAGCTTCCAAGCCCCGCCCCCCGGCAGCGAGTCGCGGATCTGGAATCTCTCGGCCAGGCCGATGAGCAGCAGGTCGCGGTGCGTGACGTGGTAGTCGCGCAGGAACGGGTGGCGCGGGTTGTAGAAGAACTCGACCCGGTGCCCGTCCTTGTGGAAGTGGCAGGGGTCACCGTCCTCGCCCTCGCCGATCTTGCCCGAGTTCAGCTCCCACACGGTCACGGCGAACGGGGCGCGCCCCTCCGGGTAGGTGTAGTCCCGCGAGTCCACGACGCTCCTGGCGGACCTGGCCCGGAGGTCCTCCACCGGGTCGCGCTGCGGTTCGGGGGCGGCTGCCGCCCCGCCGATGACCAGCGTGGCCCCGCCCCCGGCGACACCCGCGGCCCCGTTGCCGCTGCTCGCCGTCGTCGCCTCGCCCCCTGCCCCGGCCGGGGCCCCGTCACCCCCGCCGGATGTGTAGATCGAAGTGTCATCGGAGCTGCGCCTGCCCGGGTCCGCCTTCTGGCCCTTGCCCTTGTCGGCCCTCACGCGGTCGGCCTCGCGGGCGGCCTCCCACCACTTGTCGTCCGCCTGGTAGTCGGGGTCGCCCTCCCGGAACTTCTTCGCCCAGTTGCGGGCCTCGTGGTGGGGGGCGGCCACCAGGTGCTTCGTGCCTGCGTCGACGACGCCGTAGCCGCGGACGAGGCGGCCCAGCGGGCTGTTATTGTCGTCCGTGTAGCCGTGTGCCTTGCGATTGTTCGGGCGGATTGGCCCCGCCCCCCGCAGCGCCTCGACCACCTCGTGCCAGGAGGCGTCCGTCCGGTCGAAGTCGTTCTTCTGGTAGGTCGGCGGGACGTGGTCGACGTGGATCTCGCCGACTACGCGGCCGCCGACCGTCGCGCCCAGCTCTACCGGGTACTCGAGCTCGCGGTTGCCGGTGAGCGGGTTCTCGAAGTAGAAGAGCGACTTGTCGCGGCGCAGTATCTTGCGGCCGTTGCGAATGAAGTCGATGCCGAAGTCGTCCGGGTCGGGGTAGCGCTGGACGCCCAGCCAGCCGGAAACCCGTTTCGCCCTCGACACGATCCTGGGCGGCAGTGACCCGTTCTGGAGCTCGTACCTGAGCGCCTCTTCCTCCTCCTCGAGCGAGAGGTAGCGGTTGCGCTCGGAGTCGAAGAGTGCCTCCCCAAAGACCTCATCGATGTCGACGCGCGCCGGGATATTGACCCCGCCACGCGCCACCGTGACGTAACGCTTCGCGTCCCAGACACAGTGGCGGCGGGCGCCCAGCACGTGCGACTTGACCATCACCTCGACGTCGCCCTGCTCGAGGATGGGTGCGTAGATGTCGGAGAGTATCTCCCGGATCTGCGAAACCGAGTTGCGGAGGCTGGCGTAGATCGAGGGCTTGAGCTTCTGGACGATGACCTTCGTACCGTGCTCGTCTTTGCGCTGTTTCGGCACGGTGACCACGGGAGCCTTGAAGACGCCTGAACGGGTGAGCTCCGCAAAGTCTATCGAGATGCCGACGTACTCCGGAGCGTCGGCCGTGGCGGACAGGAAGAGGGTCTTCTCGCCCAGCCTGGCCGTGGCGATGTTGAACCCCATGCCGAAGAGGCCGAGATTGTCGAGCGGGTCGTTGCTCGTGAACCCGGCTCGTACGCTGTCCTGGATGGCGTCGAGCGTGAGGCCCGGGCCTGTGTCGAGCACCTCGAGCTGGCGATCGCCCGCCGCCACGCTTTCACCCGACCAGGAGACGATGACCCGCTTCTTGCCACCCCCTGCGGCCAGCGCCCCGGCCCCGCCGCGGGAGGCCATGTCGAGGGCGTTGTCCACCAGCTCTGCGATGCACTGCCACGGGGCGAAGGGAATCTCGCCGAGCGTGCGCAGGATGCGCGGGGTGGGGGTGATGTCGCGCATCTCGCGCGTTTCGAGTTCCTGCATGTCGTGACCGCTCCGTGTGCTCGTAGTTGACGGCCGGTTAGGACGTGAGTGTCCTACCGCGTGGTGCGCCCGGGCTACAACTCCTTGTCGATGATCTCCCGCAGCTGTGCCACAGCCTCAGGGCTGAACCGGATGGACTGGCTCTTTTTTCCGGGGATCTTCCTGAGGGCCGACCCATAGGTGTCGATCTGAAGGTACTTCTCGCCCTCGGGTCCGCTGATGACGGTGTAGGTGCACTCGACCTCGGTGTGGCTCGAGTCACGATCCATGTTGATGCGCGCGAGTTTCTTGACTATCGCCATCGGATTCTCCGGATTGCCCGCGGACTCGCGGGGAGTGAGACTCAGGGTGCCTAGCCTGGCTTGTTGAATCGCGCGGGAAGGTGGGGACGCGAGAGAATCTCGGGTGCCTGCGTGGAATGTCAGGACGAGGGGTCCACTCTTAGGCGTTTGTCAGCTCAGAGTGAGGAGTCGCACGGTTGACCAAGAAAAGTCGGCTGCTCGGCTCCCGCTACCGGGTCCCGTGGCGGCGGCCGAAGAAGGGCCCGGCCGGGCCGCCCATTCCCGTCGATTCGGGCCGCATCATACCACGGAGAGGGTCTGGCGTTTAAGGTAAATCGAAGCGCCGCGGCCGCTTAGGCGGCCCCGCCCGTGGCGGGCCGAGGTGGGCGCTCTCGGAGGGGGCGGGGGAGCGGGGCGCACGGCCAGGCGCGCTAGAACGTGATGTCGTCTCTCGGGTGGGCGTAGTCCAGGAGGGCCCGGACCTTCTCGGCCTGGTCGTTCTGCGCCTTGACCGCAACCTCGTGCCCGCGGTCGACGCCGTCCTCGCCGCCGCGCGCGTCCATGTAGGCAGCCATCCTCACGGCCTTCACGGCCAGCTCACGCAGGCTGTTCGCTACAACCTTCAAGTCATCCCCGTGGACCCCGGAGAACGTCTCGTCCCACTGATCAGGGGGGATGGTGATGTTTTCCGTCGCCTTAGCGCGAAACAGCCGCTCAGCCTTCTCGTATCCGTCCACGGAACCTCCTGCACCCGTCGCCTCGTGTTGTCCCCGCGCCAGGCTCACGTGCCGCCAGTCGGGGCCACGGGCTGAGATACCAAAAGCTGACAACCGTGGTCAAATCCGAGGACGGCCGCGCTCGTCGCCCGGCTTCCTGGCTAGCGCAGCTTCCTGAGCAACTCCGCTGGGTCGCAGCTCAGCACGTCGGCGATCTCCATGAGTTCCAAGACGTCGACGCCCCTCGCCCCCGTCTCGTACTTCGAGACGTAAGCCTGCTTGCGGCCCAGCCGCTCGGCCAGCTCGACCTGCGTCAGTCCCGCCTCCCGGCGGGCCTCGACTAGGAGGGCCGCCAGCCGCTCCGCCCTCGCTTTTCGTGACTCGGCAGTCGCCTTCATGGCCCCGGCCGCAGAGATGCGAAAAAAATCCGTTGCGGATTATTCCAGATTGGATTACTATGCCGGGCCCGATGAGACCCGATGCGGGACCCGATGTGACCCTATCGGGTCTCGCAGTCTATCACGAATTCGAGAGGGAGGTGTTTGCAGTTGACGCGCGTTTTTCTGGACATCGAGACGCTGCCGCCGGACGAGGAGCGGCTGAAGACCTTGGACCCTAAGCGGGTCCGGCGGCTGCTCAAGAAGCGCAAGGGAACCGGTGACGACTGCGAGGGCTGTACGGAGGAGGAGATCCGCTCCCTTTCGCTGCACGCCGAGTACGGCCGGGTGTTGAGCATCGCGGTCATCGTCGAGCAGGACGACGGGAGCATCCTGCACCGCGGAGTGCTCGGCCGCGACCGCGAGACCAGGCTGTTCCACTGCGACGAGCCCCGCGTGCTCCGCGCCTTCTGGGCCCTCCTGGCAACCTTCGACGTCTCCAGGGACGTGATCGTCGGGCACAACGTGTTCTGGGATCTCAAGTTTCTGCGCAAGCGCTCCCTCGTCAACCGAATCCGCCCCAGCGTCCACCTGACCTTCGCCCGCTACAGATGTCAGCCGATCTACGACACCCAGCAAGAGTGGTGTACTTGGGATTACGGGGCGTACATCACCCTCGACGACCTCGCTGACGTACTCGGGGTGGGGTTCGGTAAGACCGAGGGGATGCACGGCTCACGCGTTTACGACGAGTACCGCGCCGGTAACCACGAGCGGATCGCCGAGTATAACCTGCGTGACGTGGAGTTGGTCCGGGCCATCTACTACCGGCTGGTAGCCCCGGAGGCCGAGGTGGTCGGCCCGGAGGCCGAGGCGATCGCCGCCGCCCCCGCCGGGCGGTGAGCGCCAGGGTCCGGCCGACTCCGGGCCAGGATCATGTCCTAACGGGGCGGTAGGTTCCGGACCTCTGGGTAGGGCCAAAAAAGTGTTGACGCCTGAACACCTTAGGAGTACAAGTTGAGTTTGGTCTTCCAGTTCCTCTCCTGGGAGAGAAACTCTAAGGTGCTATCCATCAGGGAGCTAGTAGATGCGCTGAGACCCGACCCTTGGCGTCAAGCCAATCCGTTCGCCGCTGAAGTGGATGACTGTCACCAGATCCTCTTCGATCCATCCTCGTCACGCGTCAGGCAGGCTGACGCCCTCTCAACTTGGCTCAATACAAAACCACACCAGCCGTGCCTGTTCGCCAGGCACGCCGCCAACAAGGGGTGGCTGTCCTTCTGCATCATTAACGAGAACGACATCGCCAGGGGCGACGAGCACATCCGCGCCGTCATCCGTGATCACCGCGTCGCGTGGAAGGACGGCGCCCTTGACGGCGGACAACACGGATTCCTGATCCTGATGATTTCGGAGCGGATCGCCAGGGCCGAGCCCGGGCCCGATCTGCTGGCCCTCGCTCAAAGGCTCTGCCAGTTGTACCTGTCGGACGACAGTCAGGACGAGATGCTGTACGACAGGCTGTTTTTAAGGATCAAACCCAGGGACGGGCAGCCCGCCGAGATTCGTAAGTGGACGGTCGGGGTCAACTGGTTCGGCGCCCAGGCCGACGGGCGGTGGTGGCAGGACCACCGGATACCCGGCGGGGTCGGATTCTCCATGAACTCAGTGGGCCACATGGCCCGGCGGCTGCTTGAGGGGGCGATAGATGAGGACCCCGACTTGGCCCGGAAGGCCGCCGCCACCCCCGCCGAAAAGCTGGTGAAGTGGGCCGTCCCCTTGGCCATGTCCACGATCTTGACGGCATCGAAAGGTTCGATGCCCGGCACACGGCTCGTGCCCCGTGAAGAGGGGATCCTCCCGGATGGCCTGACGGAACAGAGGCGGGCGGAGGTACTCGGCAGGATGCTGAGCGAGTACAGCGAGAACCACTACCGCGGGTGGTATCACACCGACGTGTCAATCCCCTCGGAGTACTTCGACCCCGCGCCGGAACGCCCGGAAGTTGAAGAAAAGCGGCTGCTTTTCACGTACTTACATAGGCGGGACGACGAGGACTACGAGAGCATGGGCTTGGGTGAGACCGCCACGGTGTTGGACCGTCAGGACTATGAGGGCATGGGCCTCAGCGAAAGCGTCCTGGAGGCCCACGGGCTCAGTGACTTCGACACTCCCGAAGGAGTATACTGAGGGTTTAAAATGTCAAAGAAGCAGGCGCCTGAGGATGTCGTGGTGGACGTGTCGATGAAACCGGAAGCTTTGCAGAAGCTACTCGAACAGGGGGAGCGCCCGGCCACCCTCCACAGTCTGATGGAGGTGTACCAGGTCGACCCGGAGGTCTATTTGCAACTCGCCGTCGGCGGCGCCGGGCCCGACTCGCCTCGGTGGGCCCAGGAACTCGGCGAGCTCGCGGCCCGCGTCCGCGTCATAGTGCGCCGGGGCTACGAGGTCCAGAGCAACGGTAACGGTAAAGTCAAGGTAGTGAGCGGCGAGATAGTCGAGCAGGTGGCGAAGAAGGAGGCGGAGGAGGTACTCGCCTTCCTGCGTGACCTCAACGGGGTCACCGTCGGCCGCGAGCCGGTGAGAGACTTCGCCGGGCGGCAGGCGAGCGAAGCGGAGGTCGTCTTCGCCCTGGGCACCGCCAGCGACAGGGAGGCGGCCCGGCGGCGCGTCGAAACGAGAATGGCGGCCGATCCGGTCCTCCTGCGCCTGTCGTCGGAGGATAAGGCCGCCGTCGCCGCCGGGATGCCGGGATACGTGGTGTACGGCCTCCTGTACTGTGCCCCCGAGGTGATCCGAGCCCCGACAGTCGTCTTCGAGGGGTTGCGCGGCGAAGGGCGGCTCAAGAGAGGGCGGGCTTACTGCGGCGTGCCCAAGAACGCCTACGATAACGATGGTAATCCCGTCCCCAGGCCGGACAAGATGGTCTACGTCATCTACACAGACGCCGAGGGGTACGTATTCGACTGGGACTGGGTCCGGGAGGGGGAAAAACCCGGCTTCCCGTGCGGGTACGAGGAACGTTTCGCGCGGGAGGTGGAAGCCTGGAGGCAACAGGACTTCAGGCTGGCGGGTCTGGACGGGCTGCGTCCCGGCGAATTCCGGAAGGGCCAGGCGTGGTTCTCTCAGAGGGGCGACTGCGTCTTCTGGTACAGCTCGGACAGCCCGACTTTCGCGGAACGCCTCAACGAAGATTTGACCGTCTTCAGGACTTTCGACACCCAGGAGGTCGTCGGAAGCAAGTGTAAAAACATCACGAGAATCGTTAGCGACCTGCAAAACGCCGTGGCCGCGCTGCTATCCCCGCGCGAGGGCACCGACGTCGGCGCGCTTTTAGCTAGATCCCTCATCAGGCAGGCGGAGAAAGGCGCGTTGGAGGAAGAGGACCTCCAAGTTTATCACGGCCTCTACGGCAGGCTCAGGCAGAGCGGGGCGAGTGCGGACCGTAATCTCTACTTGTACTTGCACGGAGGTCAAGTTGAACCGGATCGGGAACTGGTCAATTAGCGCGTGCGTGAGGTCTGACGCGGGAAGGCGCCGCCGGGAACCCGGCGGCGCTCTCTTTTAGGATTAAGCTTACCCGCCGTTCGCTACACGACCTGCCTGAAGGACGTGCGCCGCGTCACCTGACTTAGAGCCGAGCAGCGGCGGCCAGCCTGCCCGCCATGACCCGGGCACTGACCTTGTACTTCTCGGCCCAAGGCCGGACCTCCTCGTCATCCTCGTAGTCCACGGCCTTGCCGCCCAGCTCCTGCCAGAGCCCCTCCACCGGCACCAGCAGCTCGGCCGCGAAGGCGTTCGCGGCCCCCTCGTCACCCTCCGAGTCCGGGAAGCCAGTGTCTATCGTCACGACCCGGTCGTGCAGGATCGCGTGCCCCAGCGAGTGGGCCAGCGCGAACCGCTGCCGCGCCGCGGGCCGGAGGGAGTTGACGGCGATGAGCGCCGAGGTGTTGGCCTGGTAGAGGGCGACCTCGACGCCCGGGGCCGCGGGGCCGTAGCGGATGAGTATCCCGAGCCCCTGGGCGGCCTGTTCGACGGGAATGGGTGTCCCGGACACGCCGCTCAGCACGCGCACCTCGGTGCACAGGTTAGGGATCCCCGTCTCGAGCCCGCCCCCCGCCACGTAGTCCCGCAGCTTCTTCAGCTTCTCCAGCCCGGCCACCACCACCGGCCCCCCGCCCCCGGCGGGCAGCACCATCATCTCCTGCACCCACTCCCGGGCCCCGGCGGGCAGGCCCCGAAGGGCCTCGCCCGGGATCTCTAGCCGCTCGCCCTCGGCCGGGGCCGGGAGCAGCGCCGCCAAGGGTACCCCCAACGCCTCCGCGATCTCGAAGAGCTTGTCGAGCTGGACCCGCTGCCGGGCCGATTCGAGGTTGGTGATGCTCCCGCGGGTCAGGCCCACCCGGCGGCCCAGCTCCTCCTGGGTCAGGCCCGCGTCCTCCCTCCGGGCCCGGATCAGGCCCGCTATCTGGACGTAGAGGCGGTCTAGGTCTGCTTTAGGCACGGGAAATCAATGGGTTACGGGCCCAGGCGGGCCCGACTGGACGGGCGGAGCACAGTATGGTCTCGCTGTCAAATCGAGGTCAAGATCACTCACGGATATTTATACTCACAAAATAATGTGAGCATAGTTGACGGGGCCCAATCAATCTGCTAAAAGCTAAGCGCCGCGGCGGACGGCCGCGAGGGAGGCGGGTCTCGGGATGGCGGATCGGGTACGGAAGGTCATTACACGGCGGACCAAAAGGGCCCTGTACAAGTTCCCGAGCCTCAGACAGGCCCGGACTGTATACTGCGAATCGGGCCTGGAGTTCGACTACGCGCACCTGCTCGAGTTCGACCGGGCCGTCCTCTCCTACCGCGAGCAGCCCTTTCACGTCCCCTACCTCCTTGACGGCAAGCGCCGGAGCTACACGCCCGACTTCCTGGTCGGCCGCGCCCGGGGCTACGACCTGGTCGAGGTCAAGAAGACCGCGGACGTCCCGCGGGAGAGGAACCAGGCGCTCTTCCAGGCCGTGGCCCCGGTCTGCGCGGAGCACGGCTACAGGTTCGTGGTCGTGGACGGCGACCAGATCAGGCTTCAGCCCAGGCTGCACAACGTCAAGCTGCTCCTCAAGTACGCCCGGACGCCGATCGCGCCCCGCCACCAGTTCCTCTGCCGCGAGCTGTTCGCGAAGAAGTCCGACGTCACCCTAGGCGACCTGCTCGAACTCTTCCGCGCCGATGAGGGGGGCCGCCTTGTCGCCTTCGCGCTCATCTGCCGGGGCGCCCTTAGCGTCGACCTGATGACGCCGCTCAACGCGGACGCGCCGGTGGCCCTCCCGGCCTTAACACTCAGTGCGGGGGAGGTGCGTCGTGCCTAGACACAGACTCCAGCAGGGCATGCACCTCGAACTCCGGGGGCGCGAGTACGTCATCGAGAAGCGGCTGCCGACGGGCGAGCTGCGCCTCCGCGACGTCATCACCGACAACCCGGTCATCGTCACGGATGCCCAGCTGCACGACGCCTTCGCGAGCAGGGATCTGAGGTTCCTGGGCGACAGAAGTATCACGGTGGCGGCGCGCCGAGCGGCCGAGCAGTACGTCGCCGACATCACTGCGCTCGAGGACGACGACGCCCGGAAGCGGGAGATGCACCGCCGCTACGCCTACGTCAAGGCGGTGATGGCTCTGAACCTGAAGGCGGCGTCTCGCCCGGTCATCGAGTCGGCCGTCCGGCAGGTGCACGCCGAGATCAGGGATGGCGCGGCCAACCCCCCGAACTGGCAGGTCGTCTACTACCGCTGGCTCAAGTGGTACCTCGATTCGGGCGAGGATGTCCGGTCACTGGTCCCGCGGTATCGGAACCGAGGGAACCACAAGCGCAAGTTCACGGGGGCGCGCAAGCAGAAGGGCTCGACCTACTCGAAGCGCGATCTCGAGCTGGCCGGTCAGCTCGCGGAGATCGTCAAGGAGGTGGTCGAGACCAAGTACCTGACCCTCCAGCGGCTCTCGGTCAACGAGGTCTACAACTCTCTGCTCGTCCGCATCCACGAGGAGAACCTGACCAGGGATAGGTGTGACCGGTTGCCGGTTCCGAGCGCGCGGGCGGTCCACTACCACGTCAGTAAGCTCGACCGCTACGAAGTGGTGAAAGGGCGCGAGGGCAAGCGGATCGCGGACATCCAGTTCAGGGCCTACGTGAAGGGGGTCACCGTGTCGCGGCCCCTCGAGCGGGTCGAACTCGACGCGACCGACCTCGACCTGCTGGTCATCGACGACGAAACGGGGTTGCCGGTCGGAAGGCCCAAGTTCACGGTGGCTATCGACGCCTACACGAAGATGGTCCTCGGCTTCCACGTGAGCTTCGACGGCGAGGGCGCTCTCTCCATCCTCCGCTGTCTCGTGCACGCGATATTACCGAAGACCTACCTCCGGGACGAGTACCCGGACGTCAAGCACGACTGGGAGGCGTACGGGCTGCCGGAGGTCCTGGTCGTGGACAACGGCTCCGGGCAGCACAGCACGCACCTGGAGGACGCCTGTTTGCAGCTGGGGATCTCGGTCCAGCACTGCCCGGTCAGGAACCCCTGGTTCAAGGGCACCGTGGAGCGGTACCTGGAGACGCAAAACACGCTGTTCCTTCACGGACTCCCCGGGACGACGTTCTCCAACGTGCTCGACCGGGGCGACTACGACGCGGCGAAGCACTCGATCGTCAGCTTCAAGACGCTGATGACTATCCTCCACAAGTTCGTCGCCGACTTCTACCAGAACAGGCCCCACGACGGGATCAACGACGTCCCGGCCCGCCTCTGGGGGGAGTCCATCAAGGAGAACCCACCGGCATGGGCCCCGCACCGCGACGAACTCCAGATACTGGCCGGGCACCTCAAGCTCCGCTGCGTTCACCCCTACGGCGTCGAGATACTCGGCGGGCTCAAGTACAACGACCCGGCGTTGGCCGCGCTGAGGCGGCGGTACGACCAGGGGCGGAAGTTCAAGGTCAAGTACGACCCGTCGAACCTCGGGGTGATCCACGTGCTCGACCCGGAGTCCGACCGGTACATCGCGGTGCCGTCCACCAACCCGGCCTACGCGAGTGGGCTGACGCTCTACCAGCACAAGATCACCCGGCGGTTCCTGAAGAAGCGCGCGAAGAAGGCGAGCGACCCGACCGAGCTGGCGCTCGCCAAGGAGGAGATCAGCCGGATCATCGAGCGCGACTGGAACCACGTGAAGAAGATAGGGCCGCGTAAGCGGATGGGCAGGTTCAAGAACATCGCCCAGCCTCGCCACGGCGCCCCGAAGGGGGCGGGGCCGGGCGGCGGGCGCGGCCCTCTTCTGCCGCCCGCCCCCCCGGTCGCCCCCGCCCCCGCGGCGGCGCTACCGGCGGGCCCTTCAGAGATCGGGAGCGCGGTCTCCTTCGTCGCCGAGGACTTCGTAGTGGGGGCCCCGCCCCCGGCGGCGGCCGTCGCACAGCAGCAGGGGGATGCCGGGCGCGCCAGGCGGACGCGCAAGGCCAAGAACGGCTCGCCAGCAGGGAACGGCGGGCAGGAGGTCGCCACCCCGCCCGCGCGCGCGGAGTGGGGTGACGACGACAGCGACCTCGACACCAGCGGGTGGGAGGCTGACACGCTACCGGCGTAGCAGGAGGAGAGGATGGCGAAGTACTCAAGCAACATGACCCAGGAACAGAGGCTGATCGCGGTCGAGCACCTTTACGTGGTCTCACCACGTCACAAGCAGCTCCTCGACCAGATGGAGTATTGCCGCACCTACTCCCGCATTTCGCGGGAGCCGAGGTGCATGCTCATCGAGGGCTACCAGGGGGCCGGGAAGACGACCCTCCACGAGTACTACGAGCGGCTCCACCCGCGCGAGCGCACCGAGGACGGGATGAAGATCCCGGTCCTGGCCGCCACCATCGCGGTCCCGGCGACGGTGAAGTCCCTCGTGACCAAGCTGCTGCGGACGCTCGGCGACCCCGAGGCCGAGCGCGGCTCGGTAGTCAACCAGACCCACCGCCTCTACTACTTCCTCAAGGAGTGCGGCGTGGAGATCCTGGTGCTCGACGAGTTCCAGCACTTCATCGACCGCGACTCCCAGAAGATCCTCAAGACCATCTCCGACTGGCTGAAAGTCCTGATCGTCGAGACGAGGCTCCCGATTGTGCTGATCGGCATGCCCTACTCCCACTTCGTCCTCGACGCCCGGGGCAACGAGCAGCTCAGGCGCAGGTTCTCCATCAGGGAAGACCTCACCCCGTTCACCTGGGGCGAGGCCTCGGAGGAGCAGCGCGAGTTCAGGACCTTTCTGAAGATGGTGGACGACGAGCTGCCGCTGCCCGGCCGGTCGCACCTCGGGGGCGTGACCACGGCCTTTCGCTTCTACTGCGCCACGGGCGGGGTGATGTACAGCGTGATGGAGCTGGTCAGGACGGCCGCGGCCGAGGCGATCAGGTGCGGGACGCCGATTCTGACGCCGCAGCTGCTCGCCTGGGCCTACGACAAGCGGTTCGCCAGGCTCTACCCGGGGACGCCGAACCCGTTCACCGCGGCCCCGCGCGACCTCGTGATGGTGCCGGTCGAGCAGGAGATCCCGCCCTTCAGGTCGCTCGGCGACTTCAGGAGCGAGAAGGAGACCGCGGCCTCGGTGCTGGCCGCCTAGGAAGGAGAGGAGAGACTTGGTGAACCATGAACCCCTGCTGCTGCTGACGATAGAGCCGAGGACGGACGAGAACCTAGTGGGATACGTCCTGCGGCTGACGGAGAGGAACGCTTACGACACGCCCAGTTGGTTGACGCGGGCGGCGGGCCTCCGCAAGCTGCTGGTCTACAACTGCCCCTTCATCTTCGATGAGTCGCTTGAACTCTCGGGGCTCGCCCGCCTCGCGGGGCAGGACGTTGCCAGGCTGCGGCCACTGCTGTACCCGCCGGTAGACCCCGCGAAGCCGCTCAGCGACTCGTACCTGTTCGGGGCGCCGGTCTCCCGCTTCATGATCGTGATGGCCCGCCCCAAGATCTGCCCGGACTGCCTGCGGGAGACCGGGTACGTTCACCGGGTGTGGGACTTCGTCCCGGTCACGGCCTGCCCGGTTCACCGCCGCGTGCTGCGCGACGAGTGCCACGGCTGTGGTAAGCGTGTGAGCTGGGTGCGCAACAGGGTGGCGTTCTGCGGCGGGTGCGGGGCGGACTGGCGGGAGGCGCCCACGACCGAGGCGTCCGAGGCCGACCTGCGGGTTTCCCGCGAAATCTACCGGCTGTGTGGCCTGGCGCTCCCCGATGGCCCCGGCCTCCCGCCCGCCAGCCCACTCTCCGGCCTCGACCTGAAGTCGTTCGTCTCGGCGCTGACCTTCGTCGCCGCGCAGTTCCACGGGATCGCCAACACGAACGGCAAGTTTATCGTCGCGACGCGCCGTAACGCCGAGGTGCACGACCTCTACAAGAGGGCCTACGAGGTCTTCGAAGAGTGGCCGAAGAACTTCAACGCCTTCATGGCCTGGCGTTCCTCGCACTCCAGGAATCCGGAGAGCCCGGAGAAGCTGCGCCAGGACATCCGCGTTCTCTACACCCGGCTACCCACCCTCCTGCCGGGGCCGGGGCTTGAGTTCCTCAGGCGGGCCTTCGGCGAGTACCTGGAAGACCCGACCGGCGCGCCACGGGTCGCCGACATCTCGAACCAGTTCGAGAGGCGCAGGCTCTGGGGCAAGCGGCGCATGACCGTCGGCGGCAAGAGCTACGTCTCGAAGGCCGCCGCGATGCAGATGCTCGGCATCCACCACCGCCTCATGAAGAGTCTGGTGGAGGCGGGGCACCTGAAGCTGACGGTGGTGTCCGGGGAAGAATTCAGCAGGCCCGTCGTCATGGTGGAGCTCGACAGCGTTAACGAGTTCAAGGAGAAGTACGGGGAGCTGATCTGCCTCGAAGAGGCCCGCGCGCTGCTGGGGCTGGCGGGGCCGCGGGTCAAAGCTCTCTCACGCGCGGGCGGCCCGGCCCCGCTCACGGGCCCCGCCGACGGGACGCCGGTCTGGAAGTTCGGCAGGGGGGAGGTGGAGCGTCTTCTGAACGCTCTAAAGGCGGCTGCCAAGGGGGGGCCGCGCCCCGAGGGGCTCATGGATTTCACGAAGGCTTGGCGCGTGTTTTCGCGCGCGGGCAAGGGGATCGAAGACCTGCTGGGGGCGGCGTCCGGCGGTGCTCTCGACGTTTACCTTAGTCCCGAGGGGTTGGGCCTGCACCAGTTCGAGTTCGACCCCACCCAAGTCCGCCGCTACGTGGCCGAGGCCAACCGCGCAATGATGCCCGCCGACACCCTTCTTGTCGACGACGTGGCCGAGGCGCTCGGCGTCTCCGACACTGCGGTGAAAGGGCTGGTGAAGAGCGGCTTCCTGGCAGCCCGGATAGTGCGCTTTAAGCGCGGGCGGTGCATGCTCATCACTCGGCAGTCCCTGGATGACCTGCGCGCACGCTACGCCCTCGCGACTCACGTCGGGGCTGGGGTCGGTAGAAGCGGGGTGGCCGTGGTCCGGGCGCTGGAACTTAAAGGCGTGGCAGCCCTGCACGGCGGGTGCCTCACCTTGTACCGTCGAGCTGATCTTGAAGGGGTAGACCTGGGGGCCGCTTTGGCCGCCTATGACGAGGCGAGGCGCGCTCCTTGTAAGAACCCTAATCTTGTCGACGCCGAGGCAGCTTGCGAGCTACTGGGAGTCAACCCCGGCGACTTGGAAGACATGGTCCGTCGGCGCATTGTCTGCCCGTTCGACCGGGGGCAGGCTCCCGCTAACGGGCTCCTGTTCAGGAGTGAGATGCTAGTCAGGCTGCGCAACTCTGCCCGCGAATGGAAGCTCGACCTTCGGGATCTGCGGGAGTACGTCAACGCTGACGAGGCGGCGGAGTTGATGGGGGTGAGCGTCGACCACTTCCGTAAGCGGTACGTCAACACCGGCCGGGTCTCGTTCCGCCTGAGGGACATCGGCTACCGCGAGGGGTTGTTCAGCAAGAAGGAGGTGCAGGCCCTGGCGGAGGAGGTGGCGTCGTTCGCCAGTCGGGTGGTCGGGATCAACGAGGCGCGAGAGATACTCGGGCTCGGGGCGACGACCGTGCACAGGCTGGTTGACGGAGGGCATCTGAAGCCTGTCGTCGGCCCCTCCGTGGACGGGTTTGGCAGGGTCAAGTTCTTGCGGGAGGACGTGGAGGTGCTCGCCCGGCAGAGGGCCGGGCAGATGTCACTGCTTGGAGTCTAGTCTGTAGTCCACGGGCTTCCGAGGCCCCGGTCTAGCAGTCCACCTCGTCAGTAGCGGCGGCGGTCAGGCATCAACTCCTGGCCGCCGCCGCTGTCTTTTGGGCCGCTAAGTGCGGCTTTTCCTGGCCTTTTGGGCCTTCTTAGGATTTTTACTCTAAATGCTGCGCATCTTAGGGTTTTTTACGGTTTATACTGCACACCTTCTACGACTTATGGTGCGCGTGTGCCCGCAAGTCGTTGATACATCGTCCGGGCGTTTACGGTTTATGCTTCGCGCTACACGAAGAGGAAGAGTAGGCAGTAGGCAGATGGCAGTAGGCAGTTAAGACAAGAAATCTCTAATAAAAAAGTCTTAATGAAACGGGGCCGCGAGTTAATAATCTCGCGGCCCCGTTTTTGTCTTAACTGCCTACTGCGTACTAATCCATCAACACCCGCGTCCGCAGAGACTCGGCGACTTCGAGGGCGGCGAGGAGGCGGAGGAACTGTTGGTAGTTGCGGCTGCGCGCGCGGACGCGCTGGCGCTCGGCTTCGGAGAGGTCGAGGCGCAGCACGAGGTCGAGGAAGTCGTAGTAGTCGGCGGCGGCCGAGAGCGGCAGCTCGCGCGTGTAGGTGGTGCGCGCCGCGTCCTCGGAGGTGAAGCCCGCGAGCGCGTCGAAGAGGTGGTCGGTCGTCAGGTGCGACCCCTGGCGCGCGAGCCGGATGGGGAGGCGCAGCTCGAAGAAGCGCAGCCCGTTCGAGGTCGTCACCGCGCGCAAAGACTTCGTCCCCTCGCCGTCGAACGGCGAGTCGTTGTCCAGGAGAACTTTCAGGAGCCGCGGCCAGTCCTGCTCGTCCACGGTGTCCAGGGCCAACTGGACGCGGTCGGCGAGGAACTTCTCGAACTGCGCCTCGACGGGGTAGGTGACGCGGCCCAGACAGCCCACGGGTTCGCCCTCGCCCGCCGCCTCCGTGGGCAGGTGCGCGGGGCACTTGGCGCAGATGACCGTCTCGGCCTTCATGCGCTCGATCTCTTCGGCGGCGCGCTCGACGAAGCGCACCTTCTCCTCCGAAGGGGCGATGTGCTCGCCCGTCGTCAGGCGCGTGTGCAGACTCCCCAGACGCCCCCAGGCGCGCAGGTGCTCCTCGTCGTAGCGCGCACGCAGCGCGCACGGGTACTCGATGGCGAACTCCAGTGACAACCCTTCAACTCCGTCGCGAGGGACTTCCGCAGCAGGAACCTTACGCCGTGAGGCGCGCCCCGGCCCGTTCGAAGCTATAATAACAGAGCCGGTGACGAAGGCTTAAACGGGGGCCGAAAGGAGTCTGCGAAGATGGTAGCAGCGCGCGCAGAAGCGCCGGGGCCTAAGGGCCTCTGGCCGGTCGGCCAGGTCGTACAGTTCCGCCGCGACCCGCTCGCGCTGCTGACGCGCGTGGCGCGCGAATACGGCGACGTGGCGCGCTTTTCGGCCGCGACGCAGAACGTCTACCTGCTCAACCACCCCGACTACGTGAAGGACGTGCTCGTCACCCACCAGGCGCGTTTCATGAAAGGGCGCGCGCTGCAACGTGCGAAGCGCCTGCTCGGCGAAGGCCTGCTGACGAGCGAGGGCGACTTCTGGCGCCGCCAGCGCAGGCTCGCGCAGCCGGCCTTCCACAGGCAGCGCGTCAACTCCTACGCCGAGACGATGGTCGCCTACGCCGAGAAGGCCTCGGCGCGCTGGCGCGACGGAGAGACGTTGGACATCTCCGAAGAGATGATGCGCCTCACGCTCGCCGTCGTCGGGAAGACCCTATTCGACGCGGACGTGGAGTCGGACGCCGACGAGGTGGGCGCGGCCTTGACGGAGGTGATGAACCTCTTCGGCTACCTGATGCTGCCGTTCGCGGAGCTGCTCGAAAAACTCCCGCTCCCGCCGCGCAAGCGTTTCGAGCGTGCGCGCGCGCGGCTCGACGCCGTTCTTTACCGCATCATCGAGGAGCGTAGGCGCGAGGGGCTCGACCGCGGCGACCTGCTCTCGACCCTTCTGCACGCGTCGGACGAGGAGGGCGACCGCACGGGCATGACCGACGAGCAGTTGCGCGACGAGGCGATGACCATCTTCCTCGCCGGGCACGAGACGACCGCCAACGCGCTCGCCTGGACGTGGTATCTGCTCTCCCAAAACCCGGAGGCCGAGGCGAGGCTGCACGCGGAGCTTGAAGAGGTCTTGCAGGGCCGCCCGCCGACCGTTGAGGACTACCCGCGGCTGCGTTACACGGAGATGGTCGTCTCGGAGTCGATGCGTCTCTACCCGCCCGCGTGGGCCGTCGGAAGGCTCGCGCTCGAAGAGCACGAGGTCGGCGGCTACCTCATCCCGAAGGGCTCGCTCGTCCTCGTCAGCCAGTACGTCATGCACCGCGACCCGCGCTTCTGGCCCGACCCCGAGCGCTTCGACCCCGAGCGCTTCGCGCCCGAGGCGAAGGCTTCGCGCCCGCAGTTCTCATACTTCCCCTTCGGCGGCGGCCCGCGCCGCTGCATCGGCGAAGGCTTCGCGTGGATGGAGGCCGTCCTCATCCTCGCCGCGCTCGCGCGCCGCTGGCGCCTCCGACTCGCGCCCGGCGCGCGCGTCGGCACCGAACCCCGCATCACCCTCCGCCCCGCCAAAGGCGGCGTGCCCATGAGGCTTGAGCGTCGCGGCTGAGCGCGTAAGGTTCGCCCTGCCTCCCTCGGAAATAAAACCCCAACGCCGGCCATTAAACAATAGGGGCCGGAACTCTCCGCGCCGCGAGCACCCAGGACTTTTAGAAGGAGGCCCGTCGTCAACGTGGAGACAATCCAACATTTCCTGAGCGCGTCGATCCTCGCCGGACTCACCGTCTTCGTGGGGCTGTTCGCGCTCGGCGCGGCGTTTTACAGCGTACTCCCCTCGGGCTCGGTCAAAGAATGGCTTGACGAGAACCTGGTTCATAAATTCAGCAGCGGGCTGAAGCTAGAAACCTTTAAAGAGAACAGTCTGCTGCTGACCCTCGCCGTGATTCTCATCTATCCGGTGGGCGACGCGACCCTGCACATACTCGACGACGTTTTCGAAGACCGGCTGTCGGGCACGTGCTTCGAGAAGGCGGGGCTGGGGTGTAAAGGGCGAGACATCGGGTGCAGCGCCCAACCGTCGCCCCCCTGCCCGGCCGAGGGCTCCGCCCCGGTCGGCGCGACGGCGCCATACGAAGATTGGGAGCGGTGGCAGCGGTATCGCAACTTGAGCGAGGGCGGCACGGAACTCAAATTCACCCGCATCGGAGAGATCGAGGCGCGGGAGGACGAAATCGACCGGGAGACCATCGACAAGGAAAAGACTTACCTCCACGACTTGGAGATCTTCCTCCTGCTGTTCACGACGATCAGCCTGGCCCTAATCATTTATGCCGCCAAAGCCACCGCCCCCCGGCTCGCTTTCATGGTGTGTGCGCTGGCCGGCTTGGTCCTGCTCCTGATTTTCGACACGAGGGAGGCGGTGCCCGTGCTCGTCGCGGCGGCGGCGGCCGTGCTCGACCTGGCGCTGCTCGTCCTCAACATCCGGTCTCTCGTTCGGCGGCGCCGGAGGCATCGCGGTCAGGTCGGGATGCAGCTCGTCCTCTTCCACACTTACGCGCGGCCGGGCTGGGGCCAAGGCTCTCTGGCGATGATGAGAGAGCGGCTCCGCCACCCGCAGGTGTGGAAGCCGCTCCTCGCCTGCGGCCTGTTGGCGGTGTTGTTGAGCGGCATTTTCTTTATCTGCGAAGAGTATCAGGAGCAGGAGGACAAGTACCAGCGCCTCGTCTACCACGTCTGGAAGAATCACATGGTCGAGAAGGACAGGAAGGTGGATGCGAAGGAGTCCGCGAGGAGCGGGTCTTGATTCAGGTGGCCCCTCCGGCCCCCGGCATCGCACGCCGCGGCCCTTTCCTGTTAAGCTTGGCGGGAGAGTTCGAAGGGCGCGCCGCGGCCCGCGGGCGCGCGGGAAGGAGTCGGAAGATTTGCCCATCACGGCGGAGTTCATCGAGACGTTCAGGGTCGTCTGCCCGGCCTGCAAGGGGAAGGTCGAGTTGAAGGGGGACGCGAGCGGCATCAAGTGCACGCAGTGCCGGCGCATCTATCCCATCCGCAACGACATCCCCGTGCTCATCGTCGAAGAGGCGACGGTCGAAGGTGAGAAGCCCGGGAAGACAGACTGAGTCGCCGGCGTTCGCGCACGTCGCGGGAGCCGCCCTGGCCGGCGGCGTAGGCGAGCCGCGCCCGCTCGCGCCCGCGCGCTGGGACTGGTCGGGCGTGCGGCGCGTGCTGGTCGTGCGCCTGCGCTCGATAGGCGACACCGTCCTGGCGACGCCGTCGCTCCACGCGCTGCGGCGCTTCCTGCCCGGCGCGCGCATCGACGTGCTTCTGGAAGACTGGGTCGCCCCGCTCCTCGAAGGGTCGGAGGACGTTGACAGGGTCTTGACCGTGCGGCGCAAGAGCCAGTCGTCGCGTCTGCGCGTCGCGCGGCAGTTGCGCGCCGAAGGCTACGACGTGGCCTACAACCTGCACGGCGGGAGCACGGCCGCTCTGCTCGTGCGCGCGTCGGGCGCGCGGCACCGCGTCGGCTACGCCGACTACGCCTACGCCGCGCTGCACAACCACACGGCGCCGCCCTCGGCCAAGCTCTGGGGCAGGGAGAAGACACACTCGGCCGAGCAGCAGCTCGCGCTCCTCGGCTGGACGGGCGTGCCCGTCACAGACCGCCCCGCCGCGCGCCTCGCCGTCACCGACGCGGACGCGTCCGCGGTCGAGCGGAGGCTCGCCGAAGAGGCGAAGCTCGCGAAGGGCCGGCCCTTCGCGCTCATCCACCCGGCCGCGGCCTTCGACACGAAGACCTGGGCGGCCCCGAACTTCGCGCGCGTCGTCGAACACCTCGCGGCGCGCGGCGTCGCCTCAGTCGCCGTCGCCGGGCCAGGTGAAGGGAGGGTGATTGATGAAGTGCGCGCCCACTCGGTTTCGCCCCTCGTGGGTTTCAACGACCTGAGCCTGCCGGAGCTGACGGCGCTCGCCGCGCGCTCGCACGTCTTCGTCGGGAACGACAGCGGCGTGGCGCACATCGCGGCGGCCGTCGGCGTGCCGCAGGTCGTCGTCTTCGGCTCTTCGAACGTCGCGCACTGGCGTCCCTGGGCGAACGCGAACGCGGAGGTCGTGCGCGAAGAGATGCACTGCGCCCCATGCCCCGGCTACACCTGCGCGGAGTTCGGCGCGCCCGAGTGCATCCGCCGCGTCCCCGTCGAACGGGTCATCGCCGCGGTCGAGAGAGTTCTTGAAAGCAGCAGGCAGTAGGCGGATGGCAGTAGGCAGTTGAAGACCCTGCTGTCGAAACTTCCGATTTAATCTTTCAACTCTTGTTACGCGAAGCGACTGCCTACTGCCATCTGCCTACTTTTTATGAATCTCACGTCACAACGTGTGGGCGAGATCGTCGCCGCGATGCGCGGGCGTTCGGTGGTCGTGTACGGCGACGTGATGCTGGACGAGTTCGTGTGGGGCGACGTGTCGCGCATCTCGCCCGAAGCTCCCGTGCCCGTCGTGGACATCAGGCGCGAGTCCGTGCGCCTGGGCGGCGCGGCGAACGTCCTGGCGAACCTGCGCGCGCTGGGCGTGCGCGCGACGGTCGTGGGCGTGGTCGGCGCCGACCGCGCGGGCGAGCGCGTGCGGGCGGAGCTGCGCGACGCGGGCGTCGACGGCCGCGAGGAGAATTTGATTACGGACGTGAGCCGGCCGACGACCTTAAAGACGCGCATCATCGCGCACAACCAGCTGGTCGTGCGCGCAGACCGCGAGCGGCGCGCGCACGTGGACGGCCCCGTCGAGGAGCGCATCGTCGCGGCGCTCCGAAAACTCTTGAAGGGGGCGGACGCGCTCGTCGTCTCGGACTACGACAAGGGCGCGGTCACGCCCAACGTGCTCGAAGAGGTTCTGCCGGCGGCCGAGGCGGCGGGCGTGCCCGTCCTCGTAGACCCGAAGCTGCGGAACTTCGACGCGTACCGCCCCGCCACGCTCGTCACGCCGAATCACTACGAGGCCCTGCGCGTGACGAACACCGAGGACGATACGGATGAGGGGATGGCGCGCGCGGCGCGCGCGATACTCGGGCGGCTCGGCTGCGGGTCGGTGCTCATCACGCGGGGCGAGCGCGGGATGATGCTCCTGAGCGAGGGCGGCGACCCCGTGTACGTGCCGACCGCGGCGCGCGAGGTCTACGACGTGACGGGCGCGGGCGACACGGTCATCGCGACGCTGGCGGCGTCTTTGGCGTCGGGCGCGAGTCTGTTGGAGGCGTCGGTGCTCGCCAACCACGCGGCCGGCGTCGTCGTCGGCAAGCTCGGCACCGCCACCGCCGACACCGAAGAACTCCTCGCCTCCTTCCCGACGGACGCGCCCTGCTGAAAACCTTCGGAACATCGGCCCGCGTCACGGCGTCAGAGGTGTGGGGGTGAAATACTGATGACGACCAACGGCGGGATTCTCTTTGTGCTCCTTGCCGGCGCGTGCGTCGCGGCCGGCGCGGCGTGCGGCGCGCGCGTGACACGGACGGCGCGCGCCGGAGTGACCAATCCGGCCCCGACTCCTCTGCCCGCAACAAGGGAAGAGGAGGAAGTGAACCAGCGTCCCCTCAAGCTTCCTTTGACCGACCCGCGGCTTGTCGTCGAGAAGGGGGCGCGGCGGTTGAAGCTGTATGCGGGCGGAGAGTTGGTGCGCGTGCGGCGCGTGGCGCTCGGGTTCGAGCCGGCGGGCGACAAGGTCAAGCAGGGCGACGGGCGGACGCCGGAGGGCGACTACCAAATCTGCATGAAGAACGAGCGGAGCAACTTCTACCTCTCGCTCGGCCTCACCTACCCGAACGCCGAGGACGCCGAGCGCGGCCTGCGCGACGGCATCATCACGAAGGCGCAGCACAAGAGCATCACGCAGGCGCTCGCGGCCGGTCGCTGCCCGCCGTGGAACACCGCGCTCGGCGGCGAAGTCTTCATCCACGGCGGCGGCACCGCGCGCGACTGGACGTTCGGCTGCGTCGCCTTAGAGAACCCAGAGATCAAAGAACTCTTCGACGCACTCCCCAAAGGCACTCCCGTCCGCATCGTGCCGTAGGCAGTAGGCAGATGGCAGTAGGCAGTTAAGACAAAAAGACAGCCTCAAAGGTCGAAGGCGGCGGGTTGCACAACCCGCCGCCTTCGACCTTTTATAGCCTGGTCTTCTTCCGAACTGCCTACTGCCACCTGCCGTCTGCCTACTTGTCTCCTTAGAAGTTGAGCTTGACGGCGAACTGCAGGACGCGCGGGTCGAAGGTCTGTGTGATCTGACCGAACGTCGCGCTGTTGACGTTCTGCCTCACCATCGAGGTCGCGGCGTCGACGGGGAGGAAGAAGTTCGTGTGGTTGAAGACGTTGAAGGCCTCGGCCCGGAACTCGACGTTAACGCCCTCGGTGAGGGGCGTCCGCTTGATGAGGCCGAAGTCGACGTTCCAGTAGCCGGGGCCGCTGACCGGCGTCAGGCCGAGGCTGCCGGCGGTGCCCGGCCGCGGGTTCGTCAGGAACGCGTTGCTGTACGGGTTCGCGCGGACGGCCGCGATGAGCGCCGGGTCGAAGAGCAGCGGGCGGCCCGTCGTCGGGTCGAAGAAGAGGCCCGTGCGCGACTGCAGCTCCGAGTTCGAGAGCTTCGAGTCCACCGTGTTGCGGTTCGCGCGCGAGCCGCGGTTGAGCGTCTGCAACTGCGAAGTGATGGAGACGGGGCGGCCCGACTGCGCGACGAAGATGCCCGTCAGCTTGATGCCGCCGAGCGCCTTCGACGCGAACCCGCTCGACAGCCAGCGCTTGCCCGTGCCGAACGGCAGCTCGTAGCCCGCGTTCGCCTTGAAGACGTGCGTCAGGTCGTTGCGCCCGCGCCGCTTCTCAAGCGCGGCCCCTTGCGTCAAATCCTGGTACGCCTCGAAGTTCGTCTGCCCGCCCTCGTAGTCGGTCAGGTTCTTCGACCAGGTGTAGTTGGCCTGGAAGTCGAGCCCGCCCGAGTAGCGCCGGCGCACCTCCGCCTGGAACGCGTTGTAGGTCGAGTAGGAGGCGTTCGTCACCACGTCGGCCGCGTACGTGTTCGGGTTCGGCAGGAAGGTCGAGAGCGGGATGGTGCCGAAGCCGCCGTACTCGGGGAAGAAGAACTCCTTGAACTGGATGTAGAAGTCGAGGAGCGCCGAGGGCTGACCCGACGTGATCGGCTGCGTCGTGAAGAAGGCGAACGGGCCGAAGTTCGGGAGCACCTGGAGCGCCTGGCGGCCCGGGCACTGCGCCGCGGTCGGGTTCGGGCGCCCGCCGCAGTTGGCGATGTTGAACCGCGCGCGGTTGAAGTCCGCGAGGAAGCCGCCCGCGAAGATGTTCTGCTGGTTGAGGTCGACGCCGCGCGTCAGCTTCGTCCCGCGGTTGCCGACGTAGCGCACCTCGAACGCGGTGTTGCGGAACAGCTCGCGCTCGATCCCGATGTTCCACTGCTGCACGTAGGGCGTGCGCAGGTTCGGGTCGATGGTGAAGAGCGCCGAGACGGGGTTCTCCTCGAACGAGAGGCGCGTCGTGCGCGGCACCTGGAAGGTGGGCGCACCGATGGCCGAGGGCGCGCTGATGTTGCCCGTGACCTCGTTGTCGGTGATGGTCGTCGTCAGGCCGTCGTTGCCGAAGGCCACGGCGTTCTGGAGCGTCGTGATGTTGTTGTCGATGACGTACGAGATGCCGTAGCCGCCGCGGATCGAAGTCTTGCCGTCGCGGAACGGGTCCCACGCGAAGCTCGCGGTCGGCGCGAAGTTGTTGAAGTCGTTGTTGAAGAAGGGGCGGCCGCCGCCCGAGGCGAAGTCGATGACGGCGTTGCGGTCGAGCAGGGCCTCGATGCCGCCGCGCGGGAGCAGGGTCAGCCCCGTGACGTCCTTCGGCACCGAGATGAACTCGTAGCGCAGGCCGAGGTTGAGCGTCAGGTTCTCGCGGAAGCGGTAGGAGTCGCCGACGTAGGCGCCGAGGTTCCAGTTGCGGAACTTGTTCTGCTGAATCTGGCCGGGCACGAAGCCGCTGTTGGGCGTCGCGGCGTTGAAGGTCTGCGTGCCGCTCTCGACCGAGCCGGTCAGGATGGCGAGGATGCTCGTCGCCGTGTCGAAGTCGCTGGCGCCGATGCCGCCGGGGAAGGCGATGTTCTCAAGCGGGTTCTGCGTCGTCACGCCGTTGAAGCCGACGAGGTACTGCGGGATGACGCCGCCGAAGTCGAACGGGTTGACGTGGACGAGGCGGAGGTTGCCGCCGAACTGGATGAAGTGCGAGCCCCAGGCCTTGCCCGCGTTGTCGATGATCTCGTAGGTGGCGACGTCGCGCCCCTGCGGCTGGAAGTTCTGCTCGGGGTCGCTGATGAGCGGGAACGTGACCTGGTAGCTGCGGCTCAGCTCGGCCGTCGTGAACTTGGGGTTGTTGCGGAAGAAGCCGAAGCGCAGCTCGTTGTTGAGCGAAGGGCTCGGCGTCCAGTTCCAGGCGGTCGAGAGGCGCGGGCGCACCGAGCGCTGGCCGCCGCCGGGCAGGCCCGGGAACGGCTCGCCGATGTCGTTGAACGGGTCGTTCGGCAGGTTGAAGTGGAACTGGCTCCAGACGACCTCGAAGCGGTGGCGCGCGCTGTGGTCGTAGTCGAGGCGGAAGCCCCAGAGGTGCGAGTCGCTGCCGCCGGGGCTGTTGAAGTTGTAGCCCGCGTAGTTGCGCGTGTCGCCGACCGAGAGGTCGTTCGGGGGCGGGGTGAGTCCGACGAGCTGCGTCGAGAGCGGGTTCGTCGTGCGCCCCGTCAGCGAGAGCAGGTTGACGGTCTGGAACTGGCCGTTGTCCGCGCGGCGGTAGGTGAACTGGCCCGAGCGCGCGGCCTGCGTCAGCACCGTGCGGTCGAGTTCGATGCCCGTCCGCTCAATCGTGCCCTCGTAGTAGCCGTAGAAGAAGAGCTTGTTGTGGCCCATCGTCAAAGGCCCGCCCTCGCCGAAGCGCGGCAGGACGAAGGGGCCGCCGAGGTTGAAGCCGAACTGGTTGCGGATGAGCTGCGGCTTCTCGACGCCGTTGGCGTTGTTGAAGAAGGTGTTGGCGTCGAGCGCGTCGTTGCGGTGGTACTCGAAGACGGAGCCGTGGTACTCGCTCGAACCGCGCGGCGTGACGAGCTTGACCTGCGCGACGCCGAGGCCGTCGCTCGGCCCCGCGTTCTGCGACGTGAGCGTGAACTCGGCGACGCCCGGCACGCTCTGGCCGGCCGAGCCGTAGAGGCTGTCCTCGCGGATGTAAGGGTCGTTGATGTTGATGCCGTCCCAGGTGATGTTGGAGAAGGTGCCGCGCTGGCCGTTGATGGTGGCCGAGCGGTTCGAGGAGCCGGCCGCGACGCCGGGCTGGAGCGCGGCGAGGTCGAGCGGGTTGCGGCCGTTCAGGGGCAGGTCGTTGATCTGGCGCTGCCCGACCGTGGTCGAAAGCTCCGCGTTCGTCGAGTTGATGACGGCCTGCGCGTCGGCCGAGGTGATGGTGACGGTCTCCGTGACCTCGCCGGCCGCGAGCGTGAAGTTGACGGTGGCGGGCACGCCCACGTCCACCTTGACGCTCTGCACCTCCTGGCGCTTGAAGCCCGGCTGCTCGGCGACGACGGTGTACGTGCCGGGGCGGACGTTGGCGAAGGTGAAGCGGCCGTCGGAGTTCGCCACGCTGTTCACTTCGGTCTTCGTCGCGTCGTCGATGAGGCGGACGGCCGCGCCCGCGATGGCCGCCCCCGCTTCGTCTTTGATGGAGCCGTTGACCTCCGAAGAGGTCGTCTGCCCGAGCGCCGCCGCGGCGCCGAGCAGGAGCACGAAGATGACTGAGGCAAATCTTCTCTTGTTCATAACTCTCCTTGTTAGACACACCTCGGCCGACACGCCCGCCGCCGGGCCGTTAGCGTCCGCTCGGTGTGTGTACGGCTAAATGGATTCGTGGGCGGGGAAGGAGCCGTTTTCGTCTTCCCTGATCCGACCGCGTACTCAAAGGGCAATCGCCATGCCCGCGCGTACGCACGGCCGTACCCTTCGGCTTTCGTCGCTGAAGTTGGAAAATTTGGAAAGACGATTCAAACGATCAAATAAAATAAGATTGAGTTGGCGTTCAACGTTTCGTACAAGTCCCGACCGCGCGGACGTCACGCTTGCCGAATCGCGCCGTTTCCTTCAGACTGCGTCAAAGCTTCCAGGGAGGTGAAAGCGCCGCGCCTACGGGGCGCGTGGAACAGACATGACGCCCGCCCGCACACGTTCTCTCTTAACGTACCTGCTGCTCTTCTCGCTGCTCGCCTCTGCGCCTTCGGCCCGGGCCGTCGCCGCGCAGACCCCGACGCAGACGCGCGAGCGCCGCGCCGCGCCGCAGGCGACGCCGACGCCCACACCCGCGCGCACGCAGGCCACGCCCGCGCGGCCCACGCCGACGCCGACGCCCGCCGCGGCGCAGACGCCGACGCCCACGCCGACGCCGGCCGCGACCACGACCGCGTCCGCCCCGCAGACGCTCGAAGAGCTGCGCGCGCGCATCCGCGATCTCCTCGCGCGGCCCGAGTTCGCGGCGTCACGCGTCGCCGTCAAGGTCTCCTCGCTCGACACCGGGCGCGTCCTGTTCGAGCAGGACTCGCGCAAGTGGATGCAGCCCGCTTCGAACATGAAGCTCTACACGGTGGCCGCCGCGCTCGACCGACTGACGCCGGACTACCGCTTCGTCACTTCGGTCTACGCGCCCGCGCGACCCGACGCATCAGGCACGGTGCGCGGCGACCTCGTCGTCTACGGACGCGGCGACCCGACCTTCGCCGTCCGCTTCAACCCCGAAGGGAACACGGACTACTCGTTCACCATCGACGCGCTGGCGGCAGACGTCTACGCGGCCGGCGTCCGCCGCGTCGAGGGCGACCTCGTCGGCGACGAGAGCTACTTCACGGGCGCGCCGATTCCCTCGGGCTGGGAGTGGGACGACCTGCAGTGGTACTACGGCGCGGAGGTCTCGGCGCTCACGGTCAACGACAACTCGGTAGACCTCTCCGTCAAGCCCGGCGCTTCGGTGGGCGCGCCCGCGCGCATCACGCTCGGGCCTTCGACTCCGGTCGTCACCATCGTCGACCGCACGACGACCTCCGAGCGCGGCACGACGCGTGACCTGAGCGTCACGCGCCCGCTCGGCCAGAACACCATCGAGATACGCGGACGGCTCCCCATCGACGACCGCGGCTACTCTGCGAGCCTCGCCGTCACGCGCCCGGCGCTCGTCTTCGCCACGATGCTGCGCTCTTCGCTCGAACGGCGCGGCGTCGTCTTCACAGGCCAGACGCGCACCGTGGACGCGCAGGGGCGGGTCGAGAAACCGCTCCCCGTCTCGTCTCTCGTCGAGCTCGCCGCGCGCAAGTCGCCGCCGCTCTCCGTCATCGCCGCGCAGACTTTGAAGCCGAGCCAGAACCTCTACGCCGAACTCCTCCTGCGCACGCTCGGCAAGGTCGCGGGCGCGCCCGACCCGAAGCTTTCGAGCGAGGACGCGGGCGCGGCGGTCGTCCGAAACTTCCTGACGCAGGCCGGCATCGACCCGGCGGGCCTCGTCATGAACGACGGCTCCGGCCTCGCGCGCTCCGACCTCGTCACGGCCGACACGACCCTGCAACTGCTCGTCTACATGAACCGCCACCGCTTCGGCTCCGAGTTCCGTCTGGCGCTGCCGGTCGCGGGCGTGGACGGCACCTTGCGCAACCGCATGAAGGGCACGCCCGCGCAGGGTAACGTGCGCGCGAAGACGGGGACTCTGGGCACGGCGACCTCGCTCTCCGGCTACGTCTTCAGCGCCGCGGGCGAGCGGCTCGCCTTCTCACTCATGATTAACAACCCGCCGCGCGACGCGAATCCGCGCACAGACTTCACGGACGCCGTCGCCGTCCTCCTCGCATCCTTCGCCGGCCGTTCCTGAAGAAGGGGGCAAATGCGCTTCGTTAAATTTCAAGGCTACGGCAACGACTACCTCGTCTTCGAGGCGGCCGAGTTGAAAGTCGCCGGCCTGAGTTCAGGCTTCGAGCGCATCAGCGCGGGCGGGCCGTTCGTCGAGTTCGTCGAGCGCGTCTGCGACCGGCACTTCGGTGCCGGCTCGGACGGCATCGCCGTCGTCGAGCCTTTAGAGGAAGAGGCGGACTTCCGCCTGCGCATCTTCAACCCGGACGGCGGCGAGGCGGCGATGTCCGGGAACGGCTCGCGCTGCGCCGCGGCCTACCTGCACTTCACAGGACTCTGGTCGGCCGAGGAACTGCGCTTCTCGACGCGCGCGGGCGTCAAGCGCTACCGCCTGCGCGAACGTTTGGGCGAAGGCGCTTTCCGCTTCGAGGCCGAAATCGGCAGCCCGCGTTTCGACAGCGCCTCGATCCCGATGCTGACCGAGGGGCCGCTCGCGGAGGTGCGCGAATACCCCCTGGCGCTGCCCGACGGCGAGACCCTGCGCGTCACCGCGCTCCAGATGTGTAACCCGAACTGCTGCGCCTTCGTGGACGACTTCGAGGCCGCGGATTGGAGGCGTCTCGGCCGCGCCATCGAGTCGCACGCGGCCTTCCCGGAGCGTACGAATGTTGAGTTCATTCGTGTTTTAGACCGCGAGAACATCGAGGCGCGCGTCTGGGAGCGCGGCGCGGGCGAGACGCTCTCCTCGGGGACGGGCGCTTCGGCGGCGGCCGTCGCCTCGATGGTCGGCGGCCACACAGACCGGCACGTAATGGTCTCGATGCCCGGCGGCCGCCTCGAAGTCCTCTGGCGTGAGGACGGCGAGGTGCTCCTGACCGGCGAAGCCAGGGTCGTCTACCAAGGCGTTTGGCTGGGCGGCAAGACTGTTTAAAGTGGTCGTTTAACAGGTTGAAAGGGCAGGGTTTCGTGCAACCTCGTACACCGAAAAACAGGGCTTTTGAGTCCCCTTTCAGTACGGATTTTTAGGGCACATTGCAAGTAGACAGACGCTAAGTCCTTATGTTACTTTCCCTTGCGTGGCAAGCGGGCATACTGTTCGCTTGTCATTCTTTTTGTACTGGATTCTTTCAGCGCTCCGCATCAAGGACACAGGTTCCCCACTCCGGCTGACTCTTCAAACTCCTAGAGCCGGAGGTCGAGGACGGGAGGTTACTCACCTACTCGCGCGCCGCTGAAAGACTTGAATCGGTAGGAGGACCGAGAATGAGTAAACCCTTGATTGGGGGGGGGGCGGCCGCGGCCGTTCTTCTCTCATGTTCCTTGCTCTTTTTAGCGAAGACTTCAGTCGCAGAACCCCTGGGGCAGAACCCGCAGGAGATGCTACAGAAGGGCGCCGTCACGGAAGCTAACAACGCCGGCGCTGAGATGGCAGAGACGACGGACGCCGCTGAGGACGGCGCCGCAGTGAAAGAGGCGGAGGCGGCCCCGCCGAGTGGAACGAAGGCCGCGATTGACATAACGAAGACGGGGGCCGAGACGGAGGCGTCTTCCCCGGCCGTAACCTTCACGGCGACGGCCTACAGCCTCCGCGGTCGCACAGCCAACGGCAGCGCGGTTCGGCGCGGCATCATCGCCGCCGACCGTAGAGTTCTCCCGCTGGGCACGCGCGTGCGGCTCGAAGCAGGCTCCTACAGTGGCGAATACATCGTCACGGACACGGGCGGCGCGGTGTGCGGTCGCAAGATCGACATCTGGGTGCCGCAGACCTCCGAGGCCATGCGCTTCGGCCGGCGCCCCGTCAGGCTGACGGTTCTGACGCGCACGCGTCCGAGGACGGTCACACCGCAGTCGGGGAAGTAAGAAGAAGTAAGAACAAGCGGATAAAACTTTCGATCTGAAGAGTGTCGAAAGGGAGGGGGTCGCCGTCAGACGTTTCTGACGGCGGCCCCTCCGATTTTCATCAGGAATTTCCACAGGCGGAAAACTCTGCGGACGCGGTTGCGGTCTTCCAGTCCCCGCGTTTAAGATTCGACCCGCTTGAATCCCGAAAATCAAAGTCAGCCCGCGCCCAACCCTGCGCCGCTCGTCGAAGTCTGGCGCGGCCCCATCGTCGAGTCGCGCCACCGCGGCCACGTCGCCGCCGTGGACGGCGAAAGCCGCCTCGTCGCTTACCTCGGCGAGCCGGAGACGGTCACATACCTTCGCTCCTCCGGAAAACCCTTCCAAGCCGTCCCGCTCCTGACGAGCGGCGCGGCCGCACGTTTTAACTTCACGGAGGCGGAACTGGCCGTCGCCTGCGGCTCGCACAGCGGCGAAGACCTTCACGTCGAGACGGTCGCGCGCATGCTTGAGAAGATCGGCCTCGGCGAAGGCGACCTCAAGTGCGGCGTCCACGAGCCTTTCGACCGCGTGACGGCCGAGCGCCTGCGTTCGCGCGGCGAGACGCCGGGCGTGCTGCGCAACAACTGCTCTGGCAAGCACACGGGGATGCTCGCCCTCTCGCGCCACCTCGGCGCCCCGCCCCAGCTCTACGACGACCCCGGGGGCACCGTCCAGCAGTCAATCCTCCGCGCCGTCTCGCAGTTCTCAGGCATGGACGCCGACGAAATCGCCCTCGGCACGGACGGCTGCGGCGTCCCGGTCTTCGGCATGTCCGTCCGCGCCATGGCTCTCATGTACGCGCGCCTGGTCGCGCCGCCCGAAGGCTTCCACGCCGAGACGCGGGCCGCCTGCGCGCGCCTCACAGCGGCCATGAGCGCGCGGCCGGAGCTTGTCGGCGGGACGCAGGAGCGTTTCGACACGGAGGTCATGCGTGCCGGCCGCGGACTCCTAATCTCGAAAATCGGCGCGGAGGGCGTCTACACGGCCGGCGTCATGCCTTGCGAGCGCTGGCCGAAGGGTTTGGGACTGGCCTTCAAGATTGAGGACGGCGAAGACCGCCGGGCGCGCTCAACCATCGCCATCGAGGCCTTGCGACAGCTCGATGTACTGGATGAGGACGCGTACAAAGCCCTCTTGCCCTACGCAAGTTTCCCCGTACAGAATCATCGTGGTGAAAAAGTTGGGCAAATTCGCGCCTCTTTCCAGCTTAAAAGCGAATAAGTGTACGGCTCTGAACTATCCAAAATCTTAGTTGTGTAGCGGAAACGTTCGCACGATATTTTTTCAGTATGGAATTTGTACAGCTCCCGCGACTTTCTTCACCTGTCTTGTAACTGATTGAAAAGGCAGGGGAATTTTATTTCACGTTAATTTACGGGGAAAATTGAAGACTCGGAGTTTTTAAGGGGGCCAGTAAAGTCTTGATGGCATGGGCGTTGCTCAGCCGTAAGACAGATAAAATGTGAGGGGTAAATAGAGTTATCGGGTCAGGCTCGGAGACGGCTAGTGAGTGAAAGCTTTGGGGGAGGTTTTCTCTCACTTCTTGCGGGCGACAACTCTTTGGGGGAACAGAGTCGTTGTCAGCAGAGTCGTCGAAGGCCATCAATTAGCGGGTTACTGATTCCGTTTCTGTAGGGGTTTGGGGGAGCCCCGCAGATTAGATCAGTAACCCGCAAATTTGTGACCAGTCACTCTATTAACAAGAAAGGGCCGCGAGTCTCGACTCGCGGCCCTTTCTTGTTTCAGGCAAAAAAGCCTTACTCCTGACCGCGGCCCAGCAGGTTCGAGGTGGCGGGCGGGGTGTTCAAATCTTCGATGTTGAGCCGCACCATGCCGCCCGCGTCTGTGTAGACCTCCTGCGCGTCACGCTGCGCACGCCTATGGAGGAAGATAACGCCTCCGATGGCGCCGCCGACCCCGAGGCAGAGCAGGATGGCGAGCCCCGTCGTCTTGAGCGTCGTGAGGATGACGCCGCCCATCGTCGAAGTGTAGGCGCGCGTCGCAATCTCCTCGGCGTGCGGGTTGCGGCCGAGCCAGCGCACGTCCTTCTCGTACTTCACTCGCGAGGCCAGCCTCTCGGCCGCCCCGAAGTCGGGCGCGTCAAAGACGAAGACAGAGTAGTTGCCGACGCGGCTGTAGAGCGTGGGCACGGGCTGGCCCGCGCCCTTCAACTCCTCTATGCGCCGCTTGACGGCGGCGTCGGCATCGACCGAGTGCTGCGGCGTCGGGAACTCGACGACGACGAGCCGACCGTCCGCATACTTCGCGGTGACGGCCTCGACGCCCTCGTCGAACTCGAAGGCGTCGAGCGTTGGTTGATTCCCGGCGGCCTTCTGCAGCTCCGCCGTGCTGCGGGCGTAGACCGCGTCCGCCTTCCTCTCCCAGTCGGGCAGGTGCATGACGAGGACGGGAACGTCGTCCCCCGAACTACCGATGTCCGACGCCCGAACCGGCGGCTGCGTCCGGGCCAGGGCCGCGGACGCGCACAAAGCGACGAGGAACAGGAGCGACGTAAACTTCTTCATCTTCGATGGTCGCACGACAAAACCTTTCCCGCGGACGGAGTACGGCAAAGCGCTTGGATGAGTTAGACGACGGCGCCGTTGTGCTTGTTCCGCTGCGAGGATGATAAGTCCGCGAGAGCTTCTAGCGCCAGCGGCGCAGCTCGCGCAGGATTTGGTCGGCGTGGCGGCGCGGGTCTGGGATGTTGCGCATGACGGTCGTGCCGCCGGTCTCGCTCGCGTTGTCGATGACGACGTTGCCGAAGCGCAGGAGGCGCTGCGGGATGGTCGTGGTGACGGACACGTCCTGTACGTTGCGCAGGGGGATGTTGCGCGTCGTGCGCGAGACGAGTCCCTCGTCGATCTCGATCTTCGAGTCGGTCAGAGTGTAGCGCACGGTGTTGCGCATCAGGTGCTTGTAGGCCGGGACGAGCAGCAGCGCGAGCGCCAGCGGGATCGAGACGTAGTAAGGTATCGTCACCCAGTTCTGCCACGCGAGCAGCGCGACGAGCAGTACGGCCCCGAGCGCCGCCAGCGCGTAACCGATCTTGACGAAGAGGAGCGTCGGGCCGACGGTGAAGACCGTACGCTCCTCCCCGGCGTCGAGCGGGCCGCCCTCGGCGCGCTGGGGCGAAGCGGGGAGCGGCCGGACTTGCACCGGCTGTGCGGCGCGGGGGCGTGCGGGCGCGGCGACGTGCGTCTCCTCGTTCGCGAAGTCGGGCGCGTAGCGCGTCTCTTCGGAGCCGGCGGGCGCGCCGCACGCGGCGCAGAAGCGCGCGCCGTCGGTCAGGCGCGTACCGCAGACGTGGCAGTTTTCCATCTAACCCTCACCCCTCTCGCATAGTTCGCGCAGGCGTTCGAGCAGTTCGACGGCGTCGTAAGGCATGCTTATGACGCCGCGGGCGCCCGCCGCGAGCGCCTCGGCGCGCAGGTCTTCGCGGCCCGAAGGCGCGAGCAGCAGCGCGGGCGGCTCGTCACCGTTGCGCGACTGCTTGGCAAGTCTCTTCAACATCTCGACGCCGTCGAAGCCGGGCAACTCGTAATCGACGACGAGCGCGTCCGGGCGGTCTATGCGCAGGAGGTTGAGCGCGTGCTGTCCGTCGAAGGCCGCGCGCACTTCGTAGGAGGCCGAGCGCATCAGCAGGTTGACCTGCGCCATACGCTCCGCGTCCGAGACGACGAGCATCACGCGGCGCAGCTTCCCGCCGACGCGCAACGCGCCCGGCTGCGTCGCGGCCGGGGCAGGTTCGTTCACGCCGGCTGTCATGCTCCGTCTTTGCGTTCGCCGCTCGGCGTCGCGCGAGATGACGGCGCCCGCTTCGGCTTCCGCGAGGCCGTAAACGACGACGCGCGACGCGGAGTTCTCACCCCGCGCCTCGCCCAGGGCGACTTCCGATTGCTCGACCAGACGCTCGACCTCCGAGCCGTGCGCGGGGAACGAAGAGACGCCGACGAAGAGGTCTCCGCCGCGGCGCGACTCCGCGAACTCTTCGCGCAGGCGTGAGAGCGTCGCGCGTCCCGAAGCGCCGTCGGCGCCGTGCAGGTAGACGAGAAGCGTCGCGGGGCCGTAGAAGGCGACGGCGTCAAGCCGCCGCAGGTTGAGCTTCAGAAAACCGTGCGCGGCCGCGAGCGCCGCGGCGCGCGCGCCGTCGCCGTCCTGCGAGTTTTCGAAGTCGCCCCCCGCTTCGACGAGCGCGAGCGACCCCGTAGCGCCCGCGCGCGCGTCCGAGGCGACGGCGTCGAGCAGGAAGAGGAAGTTGTCGATCTCGGAGCGCTGGTCTGCGACCGCGGGCGCCGAGCGTCGGCCCGACTCCGCGCGCCAGAGTATGGCGTTGAGGCGCGCGCGCAGCTCGTCTGCGGACGCGTCCTGCGAGAAGTAGTCGTCCGCGCCGAGGTGTTGGGCGGCGCTGCGGAGCGGGCGGTCGTCTTCGCGGAAGAGGAAGAGGACGGGCAGCGCGAAACTCGGAGGCTCCGCCCGCAGCCCGCGCGCGAGCGCGACGAGCCGCCCCTCGCCCCCGCGCCCGCCGAAGGCGAGGAGCACCGCGGCCGGTTTAAGTTCTCCGGCGCGTGACGCGGCTTCATCGGGCGAAGCGTCGTCCGCCTCGAAGCCCGCTTCGGCGAGCCGCCCGCGCAGACGCACGACGTCCGCGCCTTCGTCCGCGACGAGGAGCACGCGCGCCTTCCCGGCGGCGCCCGCGCCTTCGTCGTTCGCTTCGTCGTGGTTGACTTCTGGCATCTGTCGGTGCCGGTCGCTTGAAAGTGTCAGGGCCGAACGTCTCTCGCCGGACAATCATACCGCGACAACCCCCGCGGCCATAACAGCCCGCGCGCACAAATGAAAAGGGACGGCGCTGAGTCCGTCCCCACTCTTCTTCAACCTCGGTTGGGAATTACTGGCTGATGAGCCGGAGCCTGCCGTCGGGCGTGCGGACGGCGAAGACGTGCGTCTCGTAGACGAGTTGTGACGGCTCTGTGGCCTTGAGCTTCGCGATCTGCGTGCGCGAGACGCGGGGGGCGAGGCGCGCCGTCGAGGGGTCGCGCATCAGCGCGTAGCGTTCCGAGATGCGGCGCACGTACTCCTGCGTCTCTCGGTAAGGCGGAACCCCGCCGTACTTCTGTACCGCGCCCTCGCCCGCGTTGTAGCCCGCGAGCGCCAGACGCACGTCGCCGTCGAACATGTCGAGCAGGAGGCGGACGTACTTGACGCCGCCCTCGATGTTCTGCTGCGGGTCGTAGATGTCGCGCACGCCGAGGCGCGCGGCCGTCGCCGGCATCAACTGCATGAAGCCTCGCGCGCCCTTGTTCGAAGTCGCGAAGCGCTTGAACGAAGACTCGCGGTGCATGATCGAGTAGATGAGCAGAGGGTCTACGCCGTGGCGGTTGCTCGAATCGACGATGAAGCCGTCGACGTTGGCGCTGCCGGTCGAGAAGCCTTCGAGCGCGGTGCCCGCCGACATCGCGAGCGCGGGCGCGGGGGAAGGGGATTGCGTGGACGGGGCGGCCGTGGGGAAGGTGCGCGAGGTCAGCTTCAGACGCCCGCTCCGGCGCGCGGGAAGCGGGGCGGGCGTCTCGACGCGCACGCCGCCGGGCACGTCGAAATTGTCGAAGCGGTAGGCCACGGGGCCGTTCTGGCGCGCGTAGGCGCAAAGGCTTGAGAGGATGAGTAAGACAAAGAGGGCGGGGATTTTTTTCATGACCTTGCTCATTCAAATGTGCCGGCGGGGCGTTTTGAAAACTCGTCGGAGGCGGGGCGTGCCCGACGCCCTGGGCGCGCCGGACGAGCGCTCGGACAGAATAGCACACGGGAAGAAACTTGTTCAACGAAATTTCACAGTCGTTTAACTCTAACTATTTGTCCAGTTGAATTTGAGGCGTCCAGAGTCTTGACAGGGCGTGTATGATGAAAGCCGCTTCCCGAGCGGGTTATCTCCGGCACTTAACGCGTGCGACCGCCAGCGCACCTCACCCAACAGGAGAAACAGATGAAAAGACTGCTGACCGCAATCTTCGCGGCGTCGCTCTGCCTTTTTGCTGGCACGGCCGCCGCGCAGAACGCCAACACGTCCGCTTCCAACGCGAACGCCAACACGACGAAGAAGCGCGGCCCCGTCTTCCGCGCAACCAAAGAGCAGATCAAGCAGGCGCAAGGGATTCTCAAGCAGCGCGGCTTCTACGCTGGCGACGCGACGGGCAAACTGGACACGCCGACGCGCGACGGCCTCAAGAAGTATCAGGAGGCGGAAGGTCTCAAGGTGACGGGTACGCTCAACGCGGCCACGCTTCAGAAGATGAGCGTCACGCTCACGGACAGGCAGAAGGAGTGGGTGGCCGCGCAGGCGGCAGGTCGAAAGTAAGAAGGCGGAAGTGTCGATGAGAAGCACGGCGCCTCTCATCCACTAACAGGAGGGGGACGAGAAGCAGCGTGCTTCTCGTCCCCCTCCTTCGCTTTTGCCTTTCTACTTTCGACTTGCCTTCAGGCCGCGGCGCTCTGTTGGGTGAGGAGGCGTTCGACGATTTGATAGCTGGCCTCCAAGGCCTCGCTGAGCTTCTGCGTCTCGGGGCCGCCGCCCTCGGCCATGTCGGGCTTGCCGCCGCCGCGGCCGCCGATGATGGGCGCGAGTTCTTTGATGACCTGGCCCGCGGGGACGCGCTTCGCGAGTTCGGGCGAGGTGCGCACGATGAGCGAAGCCTTGCCTTCGGCGCGGCGGCCGAGGACGACGACACCCGTCTTAATCTGCGCGAGCAGGGTGTCGGAGAGTTGACGCAACGCCGACGCGTCGAGGTCGCTCGCCTCGCGCGCGAGGACGAGGACGCCGTCGGCAATCTCGCGCGCCTCCTGCCCGTTCTGCGCCTGCGCGCCCGCGCCGAGCGCGAGCTTGAGGCGCAGCTCGTCGGCCTCGCGCCGCGATTTCTTCAACTCCTCCTGCAGACGCGCGACCGCCGCCGGCACGTCGTTGCGCGTGGAGCGCAGCTCGCCGGAGATTTGGTCGACGAGCGCCTCGGTCTCCTGGAAGCGGAGGAAGGCGTCGCGGCCCGTCACGGCGCGGATGCGGCGCGTCCCCGAGGCGATGGACTCGTCGCTCGTAATCTTGAAGAGGCCGATGTCGCCGGTCGCGCGGACGTGCGTGCCGCCGCACAGCTCTTTGGAGAAGATGCCCTCCTCGCCGGGCACGGTCAACACGCGAACCTTCTCGGCGTACTTCTCGCCGAAGAGCGCCATCGCGCCCGTGCGCATCGCGTCTTCGAGCGGGAGGAGTTCGGTCTGCACGGGCTCGTTGCGCAGGACGTGGTAGTTGACGAGGCGCTCGATCTCCGCCATCTCGTCGCGCGTCAAAGGCTGGTAGTGCGAGAAGTCGAAGCGCAGGTAGTTGGGCGCGACGACCGAGCCGGCCTGCTTGACGTGCGTGCCGAGGACTTCGCGCAGCGCCGCGTGCATCAGGTGCGTGGCCGTGTGGTTGCGCCGCGTCGCGTCGCGCTTCTCGACATCAACCTGGGCCGTCACCGTGTCTCCGACTTTTAAAGAGCCGCGCTCGACCTTGACGCGATGAACGATGAGTCCGCCCGTCGGCGCGGGCGGGGTGTCGTTGACGGCGGCGTGCGCGGCGTCGTTGTAGAGCGCGCCGGTGTCGCCGACCTGACCGCCCGACTCCGCGTAGAAGGGCGTGCGGTCGAGGACGACTTCGCCTTCGTCGCCTTCGTTCAGTTCCTGCGTTTCCTCTTCGCCGCGGAGAAGCGCGACTACCTTCGCACTCTCGGTCTTCGTCTCGTCGTAGCCGGTGAACCGCGACGCGCCGACGCGCTCGGCGATCTTCGCGTAGACAGGGTTTGTTTTAGAAGTGACCGCGGCCTGAGCCTTCGCGCCGGCGCCCTGAATCTCGCGCAGGGCGCGGTCGAAGTTCTCGTTGTAGGTCTCCTCGTCAACCGTGAAGCCGCGCGCTTCGAGGCCGACGCGGATGAGGTCGCGCGGCGTGCCGAAGGTGTCGTAGAGCTTCGCCAGCTCGCGGTAGTCGGGCATCTCGCCTTCGGCCGTCGCGGCGAAGAGGGCGTCGAGCTTTTGCAGGCCGACGGTGAGCGTCGAGCCGAAGCGCTCCTCTTCGAGACGAACCATGCGGCCGATGAACTCGCGCGCGGCTTCGAGTTCGGGGAAAGCCTCGCGCATCTGTTCGACGACGAAGTCGGCGACCTGATAGAAGAACGAGCCTTCGAAGCCGAGCGCGTGTCGCCCCTGGTAGATGGCGCGGCGCATGATCTTCCTCAGAACGTAGTTGCGCCCCTCGTTGCCGGGGAGGATGTTGTCGGCGATGGAGAAGGCCGTGGCGCGCGCGTGGTCGGCGACGACGCGCATGGCGAAGCCCTCGGGCTTGTCGGCCTCGTAGGCGCGGTCGGCCAGCTTCGCCGTGAAGAGCACGATGTCTTTGAGCAGGTCTGTTTCGTAATTGGTCTTCACGCCTTGCAGGATGGCGGCGGTGCGTTCGAGCCCCAGCCCCGTGTCCACGGAAGGCTTGGGCAGAGGTTCGAGGGCGTACTTGCCCGGCCCGGCCTCCACGCGGTTGTACTGCATGAAGACGAGGTTCCAAATCTCCAGGGTCGTGTCGCCAGGGCCGTTGACATACTCGGCGCGGTTGAACTCCGGGTCTTCGGGGTGCTCGCCGAGGTAGTAGTTGATTTCGGAGTTCGGGCCGCAGGGGCCGGTCTCGGCCATCTGCCAGAAGTTGTCCTTGCGGCCGAAGCGGAGGATGCGCTCGGGGCGCGCCCCGACCTTCTTCCAAAGCTCCTCCGCCTCCTCGTCGGCCGGCACCTCTTCGTCGCCCGCGAAGACCGTAAACCACAGCCGCTCCGGTTCGAGCTGAAGCTCGTTGACGAGGAAGTCCCAGGCGAGGCGGATGGCCTCCTCCTTGAAGTAGTCGCCGAAGGAGAAGTTGCCGAGCATCTCGAAGAAGGTCTGGTGGCGCGCGGTCTTGCCGACTTCGTCGAGGTCGTTGTGCTTGCCGCCCGCGCGCAGGCACTTCTGCGAGGTGACGGCGCGCCTGTAGTCGCGCTGCTCCAAACCGAGAAACACGTCCTTGAACTGGTTCATGCCCGCGTTGGCGAACAGGAGCGTCGGGTCGTTGGCGGGCAGAAGCGGACTCGAAGACACACGGCGGTGGCCGTTCTGCTCGAAGTAACTGAGAAACTTTTCGCGTAGCTCTTTTCCGGTAATCATGATCTAAGTAGTCAGTAGTCAGTAGTCAGTAGTCAGTAGAGGCTGACCTTCGACGGCGTGAATACTTGACGCAATCTCCTTGTCAGGGAGTTTAGCATGTGGCGCGGGGGCGGGCGAAACGGGAGAATAGTAGGCGGTAGGCAGATGGCAGTAGGCAGTTCGAGAGACGAGCGGGCGCCTGCTTTTTCGCCACAGTGGAACTTTTTCGCCACGCCGCGCGAATTTCTGACGGCAAGGTGCGCCCCCCGACTCCGCCGGGGTGAACCGCCGCGCGCGCCGCTTCGTAGTAAAATCGTCTCCCGCGCCGGAGAGGACTCGGACTGGACGGTGCGCAACGGCGGCCGCGCCCCGCGGCATCTTAGTTGCGATATCGGTTCGACGGGTGTTTTTAATGAGACCTACAAGGAACAGAGCCATGTATAACATTTCGGCACGCCAAATCCTCGCCATCGCGCTTCTCTCGGCCACCATCGCGGCGGCCGGCGTCGCCTGCTTCGACCGCTGGGGCAGCCGCCTGCAACAGCCGACCGCCGCCTTCAACGGCGACGAGACGACCGCGGGCATCGCCGGCGTCGCAGACCCCTCGGTCGCCACCGACGAGCAGAACAACATCGAAGTCTTCCGCGCCATCTCGCCCGGCGTCGCCTCCATCAGCACGACGCGACGCGCGCGCAGCTTCTTCGACGCGGGCAGCCGCAGCGGCGGCACCGGCTCGGTCATCGACGAGCAGGGGCACATCCTGACCAACTACCACGTCATCGAGGGCGCAGACCAGGTCACCGTCAGCTTCGGCGGCGACAAGACCTACACGGCGCGCGTCGTCGGCGGCGACGCCGACACAGACCTCGCCGTCATACAGGTGCAGGGCGCGAAAGAGAACCTGAAGGTCGTGCCGATGGGCGACAGCGACCACCTCTCGGTCGGGCAGAAAGTCTTAGCCATCGGCAACCCGTTCGGGCTGGACAGGACTTTGACGACCGGCGTCATCTCCGGCCTGCAGAGGCCCATCGAGGCGCGCAACGGCCGCATCATCGAGGGCGCCATCCAGACCGACGCCTCCATCAACCCGGGCAACTCGGGCGGGCCGCTGTTGGATTCGCAGGGGCGCATGATCGGCATCAACTCGCAGATACTCTCGCCCGACGGCGGGGGCTCCGTGGGCGTCGGCTTCGCCGTCCCCGTCAACATCGCGAAGCGCATCATCCCGCAGCTCATCCGCGAGGGGCGCGTCGTGCGGCCGAAGCTCGGCGTCTACTCGCGCGCGGTGGGTGACCTGCGCGGGATACGCCTGCCGGTCAACGAGGGGCTGCTCGTCCTGCAGCTCGACCCGAACGGCTCGGCGGCGGCGGCGGGCCTGCGCGGTCTCTCCGAGAGCGAGGACGGCGATCTCGTCATCGGCGACATCATCACCACCGTCGACGGCGAGAAGATGGAGAGCCAGAACGACCTCTACCGCGTGCTCGACAAGCATCAGTTCAACGACGTGGTGCAGGTCGAGGTCGTCCGCGGCAACGGCCAGCGCACGACCGTCCCCGTCCGCCTCCTCCCCGAGCGCGGCACCCAGCAGCGCGGCACCACGCGCCGCGAGTAACGAAAGACAGTTTCACCACAGAGACACAGAGACACAGCTTGAAGGTGTATGACTCAACGAGCTGTGTCTCTGTGTCTCTGTGGTTAATTTCTTCCTGCTATACTTTCCCCATGCCCGAGACAGAGCGCTTCGTCAACGACGGCACGGGCTGGGAGTGCAAACACTGCCGCGCGAAGACGAATGACGAAACGGCGCGCGGCGGCGGCCCCGGCCGCTTCTTCCGCGAAGGCGAGGCCGAGGGCGGCGGGCCGCGCCTCTCTTCGGGCGCGCGCGCGAGTTGGGCCGACTCCGGACGCACGACGCTCCGCTGCCCGCGCTGCGGCGCGGAGGAGAGAGTTTCCTGATGTCTTTGTTCAGGCGGGAGGCGGGCGTACGCGGGATGAGCTGGCTCGAACGCGCCGAGTGGTTCTTCGCCTGCCTCTTCTTCTTCGCGGGCTTCTTCTACCTCACGCGCGAGGCGACGACCGAACTCCAATGGTACTTCCGCGTCGTCTCCTTCTTCGTCGGCGCGGCGGGCTGGACGGCCGTGCAGTTCGTCAAGCGCAGGCGTTGAGTCTCTAAGTCTCTTTCGGGAACTTCCGGCCTCGCGGCGAGTGTCGTCAGACGTGCTCAGCCGCGAAGTTTACTTCTACCTCAACTACTACTTCGCCACGCTCTGCGTGCCCGCCGCCGTCATCGCCCTCTTCGTCCTCTACCTCTACCTCAAAGAGAGGAGCCGCCGGCTTTAACCCCGCGTCGAGCCGAGCAGGCGCTTCAGCTCGTCGAAGCGGCCTTCGGGCGCGCCGTAGCGCTCGCGGTAGTCCTCGATGCTGGCGCGGATGGTCTTGAGCGCGGCCTCGCGGTCGTACACGTCCGCGATCTCGACGCGGCGTGGGCTCTCCTGCGGCAGTTGCTTGTAGGTGAGGAAGTAGTGTTGCAGGCGCTCGACCAGACCTTTGGGCGCCTTCGTGATGTCGTCGATGTGGCCGTAGGCTACGTCGTTCTCAAGCACCGCGATGATCTTGTCGTCGGCCTCGTCGCCGTCCACCATGCGCAGGCCGCCGATGGGCACGGCGCGGACGAGGAAGTTGGCGTGCGCGGCCGGCCGCTCCGTCAGGACGCAGATGTCCATCGGGTCGCCGTCGCCGCGGATGGCCCGCTCGCCGCCCGTGTACTCGCGGCACAACTCGCCCACGCGGTCGCCGCAGAAGGTCTGCGGGATGAAGCCGTAGAGCGTCGGCGGGAAAGAGGAGAAGCGCTGCGGCCGGTCGACGCGCAGGTGGCCCGAGGCCTTGTCGAGTTCGTACTTGACGGCGTCGGTCGGCACGATCTCCACGTAGACGTTGACGACTTCGGGCGACCCCTTACACGGCGGGATGCCGTGCCAGGGGTGCGCCTGAAACATCAAACCCAGAAGTCTTTCGAGACCCTTCTCGTCTTCGGTCATAACCTTCCGTCCCCCCGCCGTGATAGAATCCCGCGCGTCTCGCCCCGAGCTTTTCGCGAATTATTTCATGTCCGCCACGACGACGACAACGACGCTGAACGAGTCCGCGCGCGCGCGCGCCGTCTCCGTGCGCTGGCTCATCAGCGCGCGCGAAGACCTCGTCTGGTTCATCGGGTCGGTCGTGACGAGCTACGCGCTCTTCGCGCTCTACGTGTGGGGCCGGGTGCCTCTGGTGCCGATGGTGGCGGCGTGGGCGATCCTGGTCGACGCGCCGCACGTCTTCGCGACCTTCTCGCGCACGTACTTCGACCGCGAGGAGCGGCGCGCGCGGGGCCGTCTGCTCTGGTGGTCTCTGCTCTTCTTCGCCGTCGGCCCCTTAGCCGTGCTGGCGGGGGCGGGCTTCCTCTTCTTCTTCGTCGCGGCGCTGTGGGCCTACTACCATCTCGTCAAGCAGCACTACGGCTTCATGGTGCTCTACAAGAAGAAGAATGCAGACCTCGACCGCGCGGACAATTTCCTCGACCGAGTGTTCCTTCTCTTAGCCTTCACCTACCCCTTCGTCTGGTTCGTCGCGCACGACGAGGAGGCCTTGAAGCGCGTGCCGGCGAGTCTGCACGGTTGGCTCGGGATGCTGGAGTCGGCGCTGCTCGCGCTGACCGTGCTCGCGACGGTCGCTTGGGTGGGAAGACAGGTGCAACGTCTCTTCTCAGGTCTGCCGCTCGACGTGCCGAAGTACCTCCTGCTCGCGGCGGCGATCCCGATGCACTGGGTCGTGCTCCTGACGCCGATGCCGCACAAGCCCATCGCCATCGTCGCGATGCTGACCGTCTATCACAACCTTCAGTACCACCGGCTCGTCTGGTTTCACAACCGCAAGTACACGCGCGACGGAGGGTGCAGGGAGCGGCACGGGGCGGCCGAGTTCATCAGCCGCCGGGTCTTCAACTACGTCCTGCTCGGCGTCCTCTTCGGCGTCTGGTATCAGGTGCCGCGCCAGTACGTCAACCACGTTTCAGACCAGGGCGCCTTCGTGACGCAGCTCGCCTCGGGCTTCCTCTGGGGCTACGCGCTCCTGCACTACTACCTCGACTCCAAAATCTGGCGCGTGCGCCGCGACCCCTCGGTCGGCAGGGCGCTCCGGATGGAGTGACGGAAGTTTAACCACAGAGACACAGAGGCACGGCTAAAGCGTTTTAGCCGTGCCTCTGTGTCTCTGTGGTTGAGCCTGTTCTTACTTCTTGTCTTCCTTGTTCGTGTCGGCCACGGCCTTGAGCGCCTGGAACGTCGGCGGCCAGAGGCCGACGAAGATCGCCGCGGACTTCTTGCCCGCGAAGAAGAGCGCGAGCGAGCCGCCGATGGAGGCCAGCGTCAGGATGTGGAACAGGCTCACCCCCGCCGAACTCTTCGTCGATTTGTCTATCGTGCGGAGCGTGGCCTCGACCACGTCCTTGTTCGTGCCCGCCGAAAGGCCCTGCTCGCCCGTCGTCGTCGCGGCGTTGTCGTAACCGATCCTCGAAGCTGCTGTCGCCATTGTTTGATTCCCCCTGCCCGTCAATGTGTGAATTAGTCCAACTCCCCGCCCGAGTCCGCGGCGCCCTTGAGCAGCGCGACCCCGAAGAGGAGTGCCAGCGAGAGCCCGGCGATGACCCAGCCGCGCCTGCCCCGCTTCCCCCTTGTCGTCGTCTCAGACATTTTCAAATTCCCCCGACTCGCACCAGAGGCGCGTCACCTCGTGCCTGTACTCGAAGAGTCTGCGCAGCCGCGGCTCGACCAGGAGCGGCGCCGCCAGCCGGCCCAAACTCCCGAGCGGCGGTTCGTACTCGACCTCGTCGCGCAGCACGGAACCCTCCGGGTGCGGCTCGACGAAATGTCTGTGCCTCCAACTCTTGAAAGGCCCCTCGACCTGCACATCCTCGAACATGCGCGGCGGGTCGTAGGCCGTGTGCCGCGCCACCCAGCGCACCGGCACAAGGCCCAGGACGCGCGTCTCGACGATTGCAAGGGAGCCGACGCGCAGGTCGGCGGCCGCCTGCACCAGGCGCGTCGGCTCCCAGGGCGGCGTCAGGCGCTTGAGCGCGTCCGGCTGCTCGTGAAAGCCGAAGACGCGTTCGGGGGATGCGCGGATGACGCTCTGCTTCGAAAAGATCATGGCTCAAAAATGCGGGGCCGCCTGACTCCGGGCCGTCCGACCCGCGTGCGTCCGGCCTTGAGAGCCGCCGGGGAGGCGGCCCCGCCTCCAAACATGAGCGACTTGAGAACGTTTGCATAGTACACGAAACGCCCAATTCGAGCATCACAAAATGTTTGCGAAGTGAGTCCATTTTAGTTGTCGTTAAAATCGCAGGTTTTAACTTGGAAGGGCCGCGGAAAGGACGTATCCTGTAAACGCTTGAATCGCTCATGAACTATTCGCCCACAAAATTTCTGACCACGCGCCAGCTCTCGCGCGTCTGGTTCGTCAGCGAGGCGACGATCAAGCGCTGGGCCGACACGGGGCAGCTCAAGTCGAGCCGCACGGTCGGCGGCCACCGGCGCTTTCCCCTCGCCGAAGTGATGCGCTTCCAGACCGAGCGCGGCCTCGGCGCGGCGGCCGGCGTCGCCCCGACCGCGACCCTGAACGTCACGTCGGCCAAGTCGACTTTCGACGCGGAGCAGGCGGCCGAGCAGTTCTTCGAGGCCGCCCGGCGCGGGCACGCGGGCGAGGCCACGGCGCTCCTCCTGGAGGCGCACATGCTCGGCGCGGAGCTGCACCTCGTCTTCGACGAGGTCGTGGCGCCCTCCTTGCGGCGCGTGGGCGACCTCTGGTACGGCGAGCAGATGTCCGTGGCGGAAGAGCACCTCGCGACGAGCACCGCGACGCGCGCGGTCGAGTCCCTCGCGGCCTCGACGCGCAGGGCGGGCGCGAAGGCGGGCGCGGCCGTCTGCTGCGCCGCGGAGGAGGAGATGCACACGCTGCCCGTGCTCTGCGCGCAGGCGATCCTGGAGGGCGCGGGGTGGGACGTGAGGAACCTCGGCGGGCACACCCCCTTCTTCGCGCTGGCCGAGTACATAGAGAAGCAGCGCCCGGCGCTCGTCTGCGTCTCGGCGACCTTGCAGCGCGCGCTCGAACACAACGCGCGCGACTACGCGCAGCTCACGTCGGCGGCCCGCGCGTGCGGCGCGCGCGTCGTGCTCGGCGGCGAGGGCTTCCGCGACAGGGCCGTGCGCGCGCGCTTCCCCGCAGACCTCCACGCCGAAGGGTTCAGAGACCTCTCCGAGTTCGTCCGCGGGCTGGACTGATTTGAAGGTGAGACGATGAGCAGAGAGCAGATGTCTTCGACCGAGACCGTCGCCGCCGTCGGCGCGACCGCGGGCTACGGCCTCTCCGGCCTCGTCGAGCGGCTCAGGCGCATGGCCGGCCCGCCGACTTTCGGGGAGCTGAACGCGCTGCTCACGGGCGTCGAAGTCACGGCGGACGAACTCCGCCCCTACGTCTCCTTCAAGGAGGGCACGTACGCCCGCCACCGCGTCCACTTAGGCCCCCACGCGGAGCTGCTCGTGCTCTGCTGGCGGCCGGGGCAGCGCACGCCCATCCACGACCACGCCGGCTCTTACGGCGCGGTGCGGGTCTTGCGCGGCGTGATGTGGGAGACGCTCTTCGAGATGGAAGGTGCCGAAGGTCTTCTTTACCAGTCGGGGCGCGAGTGGACGCCGGGCCACGTCACCGGCGCCGACGTGCCCGACATACACCAGCTCGGCAACCCCGACGTCAGCGGCCGAGACCTCGTCACCCTCCACCTCTACGCCCCGCCGCTCGCCAGCCTCAACGTCTACAAGGTCGGCCGCACCGAATCCACCAGCACCCTCTGGATGAACTCCTGGAACCCCACCATCTGATGACGAGGGCTAAGGCCGGCCTGCGGGCGCAGCTTAAGCCTTGAACCAGTAGTCGGCCCAACTATCGTCTACGAAGTTGCCCCGCCAGGTGGCCCGCGGCTGCGTGCCGTCAACCGCCTCTTCGGCGACCGCGGCCTCAAGCGAGGCTCCACCCCCGGCCGTCTGCGACTCGACGCTGTCTGCGAAATTACCTCGCCAGGATGCCTGAGCCTCCACCGCCCCCGCGTGCTCGGCGCAGTGACAATCGGCTTGTGAAGCTCTTTCGGCGTGGCGTAATAACGCATCCACCTGCGCCGCCTTGTTTCTCACTTCCTGCTCCAGAGAATTCATGCGCTCGTCTCCTTAGAGGTTTCTGAGAACCGAGTCGATCAATCTTTTCTTGGTGTTTCGGCAGAAGATGGTTTCCGTGCCGCCCGTCTCGCCCAGCTCGTAGAACTTATTGCTGGCTTGTCCCCCGCCGCAGAAGGAGAAGTAGTCACACTCCGCCTCACACCTGGACACTCCGCTCAAAAAGTCGCGGACGTAGCGCGCGGCCTGGGCGCGCTCTAAAATATCGTCGAGCGGCTCCGAACATATGTTACCCACGATGAAGTCGCCGTACCTGGTTGACTTGGCGCCGTTCAACTCCGGGGATAGAACGACCACGTCACCGTTCCACGCCACGGTCGGGAAGATGTCCCGCGTAAGTCCGCGCAACCCCTCCTGCTCCCGGCAGACGGCGCTCATCCACTGAAGCGCGTACCTGAACTCTCTGACTTTAATGACGGGGTTCGCCTTCCAGGCGTCGAACAACTCCCCCCAGAACCCCGACACTTTATGGCTGTCGCAGGGCGGCCTCGCCGTGTTCACGCCCTCCCGCTCCTCAATGTTAATGCCCAGAGACCTACATCCCAGCCCGGCGAAGAAGCCGTATAACTCGCGCGCCCTCTCCAACCCGCGGTCGTCCACCACGGCGATGACGTGGAACTCGATCCCGGCCTGCTTGAGCCGCGCGATGCCCTCCATCACCTTGTGGTACGTGGTGGCGCCGCCCTTATCAACCCGGTTTCCATTCAGGTCGCCGGGGCCGTCGAGGCTGATGCCGACGCGGAAGGCGTGCCGCTTGAAGAACTCGCACCAGGCTTCGTTTATAAGCGTCGCGTTCGTCTGGACGGAATGTGTGACGTGGCCCAGCGCGGCGAAGGGCGAGTGTAAGGACGAGAAGTGTTTCAGGCCGCACGACAGCGGCTCCCCCCCATGCCATATAACCGAGACCGGCCCCTCATGCGCTTTCAGCCCCTCCGCGACGTGGGCCGCCACCGGCGGCTCCATCACCAGCCGGCGACTCCTCTCCGGGAGGTAACAATATTGGCAATCCAGGTTGCACAAGGAGGTCGGTTGGAGCACTAGTTTTTCCAGACGGAATGGTTTGTCCATGGGAACCTGCCTGGGACGGATCGGCGGACGTCTTACGCCACGCGATTGCGCAATGCTTATTGACGAACGAATCCTTTATGTGCGTGGAGAAATCGTAAAAGATCGTGTGGCGCCCGTCCGCGAAGGTGACATGAGCCTTCCCATGCCCCAGCACCGTGTAGTTGTACGAGACCGTCCAGGTGGCCTCGGTCGGCGTACACCCCGGAGGCAGGATGACCCGCATCTCGCACCCCTCCTGCTTAACGTCGGTCGTCCTCCCCACCGACTCGTGCTCGTCGTTGAAGCAGTCCGTCAAATCGTACTCGAGGACTAAATGCTCCGTCCTCCCCAGCGGGGCGTCGAAGATGATAAGAAGCGACGGACGGCCGGCGAAGACGGCGTGCGTGATCTGGCATTTGCTCGCGCGCCCCGGCCCCCGGTATGCGTTGAAGTTCGTCAGAGTCCCGGAGGCCATCGGCTTGTTAGTCTGGTAGACGCTGCTGGTGCCGGGACGCCGTAAGCGCAGCGTCAGCTCTCGAATGTAGGCAGCCCGTTTACCATCCAGGATGTCGTAGGTCTCTCTGCTCCTGACGACCGAAACGTCCTCCCTGCTGCTCGAATAACTTTTTCTCCGGACATAGAAGAAGACGGCGAGCACGAAGAGGTTAGTCGCGAGGAAGGAGTAGAGCATCAGTCGGAGCACCGACTCGCGTTCGAGGCTGACCAGTAAAGATAAGAAGCTTAAGAGAGACGAGAGGATGGCGCTGCCGATGGGAAAGTAAATGCGCAGCCACTCCTGAAGTTGCTCTCGATTCATAGCGGGGCCTCACTCCGCGGGCGTGTCAGGATAGGCGCCGGGGACAGTGACCTCTATCGCTCCTCCGTTTAGAACGCGGCGCTAAAACTGCGCCGGATTATACTTCACACGGCCGCGCGCGCCCCACGTTTTTTCGGCGGCAGCCGGATGTTGGCGGAGGGGCGGCCGGGGCGTGTCGCCGCGGGGCAACGCGGCCTTCTGCGACGGTTTGCCTTCAGTCCTCGTCGTGCTCTTCGCCGTTGTAGTGGAGGCGGGCGGGCTCGTCGTCGATGACGGTCTCGAGGTGGACGGGGCGGCCCCAGAGGGTGTGGACGTGTTCGAGGACGCGGCGGGCGTAGTTGACGTCCAGCTCCGCCCCCTCGTACTGGTGCTTGAGGTACAGCTCGCGGTTGTTGTTGTAGTCGCCGTCGGCGACGACGATGTAGGGGAAGCCGAAGTTGGTCATGTTCGCGACGAGCTGGTCGCGGACGCGCTCCCAGCGCTTCTCCGTCACCGTCCACTCCTCCTCGTCCACCAGCTCGTAGACGAAGAGGTCTAACTCCTCGCACAGCTCCTCGGTCAGGTAGTTGCGCAGGAAGGAGACATCGTTCTCGACCTCGCGCACCTCGAAGAGCTTCGCGCGCCCGCCGCCCGGCTCGCGCCCGAACTTCTCGCGCTCCTCGGCTGTGGGTGCGTCCCAGCGCCGCTCGATGTCCTCCAGAATCTTGTAGCCCAGGTAGTAAGGGTTGAGCTGCCCCTTGTGCGGCGACACCACCCCCGAGTGCAGCTCCGCGAACTCCAACAGCTCCACGTCCGGCAGGTCCAGCTCCCGCATGATCCGCGAGTGCCAGAACGAGTTATGGTTGACGAAGCCGTTGGCGACGTACGCGTGCCTCTCGTCCACCGTGATGTCGTACACGTCGTTGCGGCGGCGTTCGACCGAGACGACCTCGTCGGCCAGTTCTTCACGCCTGAACCAGCGCCGGTTCTCGACATGGTCACGCAGCGCCGCCTGCTTGCGCGCGAGGCCGAAGCCGATGCGTTCGTGGAAGCGCGCGGCCGACGCGCCGCCGATCTCCAACTGCGTGATGTCGTGGAGATGCCCGCGCTGTCGGGACAGGATGCCGTAGTTGAGCAGGACGATCTGAACCGTCCGTATCAACTCCCGGCTGGCCGAGGAGAGCCTGACGCCTTCCGGCCCGGCGTACGCGTCCGCGTCGAAGTAGCCGCGCAGGAAGGCAGACATCACGGGCTCGGGCGAGCGCATGACGGCCGCGGGAATCCTCTTCGCGCGGGCCTTGGCGCCGAGGTCGAGGCCCGTTGCCTCCATAATGCGCCAGAGTTCGCGCGAGTGAACGACCACGCGCCAACGCGCGTGCCCTTCACTCACATCCAGCTTGAGGCGCGCGCGCAGCCCGAACAGGGACTCGACCGTCGCGCAGAGCTTACGCGCCAACTCTTCGTCGCCGGTCGTCAGCCCGATGCCCGACTTGGTCACGTTGCCGTCGCCGACGAAGTAGCCGAGGAACCACGCGAACTCCTCGTCCAACTCGGAAGGGAAGCGGGGCGCGCGGCGCGTCTGCAAGACGCGCCCGGCCTTGCCGCCGTTGTACTCAAGCGTCGCGAGTGCTGAGTCGAGCGCGGGCGCGCCGCGCGACGTGACCCGCCCGTGCAGGTGCCGGAACGCGGTCACGTAAGAGACGCCGGCGAGGCCGGCCACGTCGCCGAGCGTCGCGGATGAACTGGACGGCTCGACGTTGAGTTTCACCCTCCGCGCGGGCCAGACCTCCGTGCCGGAGGCGAGGCCAATCAGGTCGCCGGCCGTGATGTCACTCAGGTACTTCCAGCCGCCGTCGGCCGTGCGGACGCGGTGCTTCTCCGCCCCTTCAATCGTGAAGCCGCGGCGCGTGCGGATGCGGATGGTCGGGACGGACTCTTCTTTGTGGAAGTCTGTGATGCGGCGCGTCTCGTTCACGCCGCCGCTGGCGACGCGAATCTTTCGCCCCGCCTCGTACAACTCGTCGAAGCGGACGAAGCCCTCCTCCGTGATGAGCAGCGTATCCGAGGTCGCGCACGCCCAACCCTCGTTAAGGGTCTTCGTCTGCATCTGGGGGACGAAGTATTCCATCTCTTCGTGCATCATGGCGATGACGTCGCGCTGCCAGTCCTTGAGGGCGGGCGAGTTGCGCATGATGTAGTAGAGGAGGTCTTTCTCGGGGAGGCGGTCGCCGCGCGGGCGCTCGTCCGAGGCGTCCGATTCTGCGGGGTCGGGGGCGGTCTCGCCGAGTTTCCAGAGGTCGTCGTAGCGGCCGGGCTGCTTGGGCTGTTTCTTCGGCGCGCCGGGCTTAGCTTCGGCCTCCTCGCGGCGGATGAAGAAGTTGGGGTCGATGTGCTCTTCGATGGAGAGGACGGCGTCGAGGAGGCGCTCGACCGTTTTGCGGCCGTACCTGAACTCGTACTCGCCCATGCGCCCCGAGTGGGCCGAGACGGTCTCGACCATGCGGCGGTTGGTCTTCGAGAAGTAGACGTTGTTCTTGAAGAAGTCGACGTGGCCGAGGACGTGCGCCATGACGAGCTTGTTCTGGACGGGGCTGTTCGTCTCCAGCAGGAAGCCGTAAGAGGGGTTGGTGTTGATGACGACCTCGTAGATTTTGGAGAGGCCGAAGTCGTACATCGTCTTCATGCGGTGGTACGCCTTGCCGAACGTCCAGTGCGAGTAGCGGCCGGGCAGGGCGTAGGAGCCGATCTCGTACATGACCGTGGCCGGCACGATCTCGAAGCGGACGGGGTAGGGGTCGAGCCCGAAGCGGCGCGCCACCTCCCAGATGCGTTCGAGCGCCGCCTCCAGACCTTTAATCTCGCGGTCTTCCATGCGGACATAATACAGTAGGCAGTAGGCAGATGGCAGTAGGCAGTTAGAGACAAGAGGCGGCGAGTCGTAAGCTCACCGCCTCCGATTTATTTTAAGGAGATTCCTGTCTTAACTGCCTACTGCCATCTGCCTACTGCCTACTGCTTTCGGAGCGTCTTGACGGCGTCGCGGAGGGCGGGGGCGTTGGGGGCGTCGGGGTTGTCGCGGAGGTAGCGTTCGAGTTCGTCGGCGGCGCGTGCGCGCTCGCCGCGCTTCTCGTAGACGCGCGCGAGCTGGAGGAGGGCGGGGCCGAGCTTCCTGCCGCTGAGGCGGTAGGCCTCCGACAGGGCCTTCTCGGCGTCTTCGAGCGCGGCGCGGCGCGCGGCCGCGGCCTTCTCGGAGGAGGCCGGGTCGATGCCCGCGGCGTATTCGACGAGCGCCGTGCCGCGGTGCAGGAAGGGCTGCGGGTCTGTGGGGCTGAGGCGCGCGGCCTCGGCGAAGACGGCGGCCGCCACGCCGTAGTTGTGCTTGAGCGAGAGGAGCTGGCCGAAGGAGAGGTAGACGCGCTCGTCCGAAGGGTTGACCCGGCGCGCGGCCTCAAGCTGCCCGACGGCCTCGTCGAGGCGGTTCGAGCCGATCAGTTCGTTGGCGAGCCAGAAGCGCGCGTCGAAGTAGTCCGGGAAGTAAGAGACCGCCTCGCGGACGGCCCGTTCGGCCTCGGCCGCCTTGCCGTCGCGCGCGAGCTTCATGCCGCGGTCGAAGGCCGCGCGGGCGCTTGCCGGGACGGACTGCGCGAAGGCGACGCGGGTCGCGCCCGCGCGCGCGGGCGCGACGCCTTCGCGCGGCCGGAGCGTGATGTCGACGTTGCGCGACTCGCCGGGCGAGTTCGGGCCGACCTCGCTCACGAAGCTGACCATCTCGCTGGCGGGGGCGCGGTCGGGCGCGCGGACGCTGACGGTGTAGCTGGTGCCGCTCAGGCCGCCGAAGAAGAAGTCGCCCTCGCTGGTGGTCGTGGTCTGGCCGACGGGGACGCCGTTGCCGCTCTGGAGGTCGACGATGAGGCCCCCGACGTTGCCGCCGGCCGCGTCGCGCACCTTGCCGCGGATGCTGTGGCCCGACTGCGCCGGGGCCGCGGGCGCGGCGAGCAGGAGGAGGAGGATGATGATGACGGTGCCGCGGTAGAGACTTCTCGAGTGCATGGCCGGACGCCTCGGGCGTGTTTGCAGAAGAGCGGCGGGGCGTCGCCTGCCGACAACGCCCCGCCGGGTTTAAGCCGCGCTCGCCTCAAGGCCGCTCAGAAGCGGAACTTCGCGGCGAACTGGAAGGCGCGCGGGCCGCCCGTGCCGAAGACGCTCGTCGTGCGCTCGGTCGCCGGGATCGGGTTGCCGGTCGCGCCCTCCGCCTTGAGGGTGAAGCCGGTTATCCCCCCCGTCGAGAGGTTGGCGACGTTGAAGAGGTTGAAGACCTCGCCGATCAGGTCGAGCTTCAACCTCTCGCTGAGGCCGAACGTCTTCGTCACGCGCACGTCCTGCGAGATGATCGAGTCGCCGCCGATGAGCGCGTTGTTGGGGACGTGCGCGAGGCGGACAATCGGGTCGAAGAAGTTGCCGTTGTCGTCGGCCGCGTCGCAGCGCCCCGTCGGGCTGTCGTCCGGGCAGGGCTGGCCGAGCGTCGGGATGCTGGCGTTGAAGGCGTCAATCAGAGCGTTCAGCTGGCCCGCGTTCTTGACCGTGCGGCCGATTGAGCCTTCGCCCGTGCCGGGCAGGTAGGTCTGGAACGTGCCCGACTGCGACAGGTCAACGAAGTTCGGCAGGAAGACGCTGAAGGGCTGGCCGCTGAAGGCCGTCGAGATCATCGAGACCTGCCAGCCGCCGAGCACGTTGCGCTTGAAGGAGTTGCTGCTCGTCCGGTACCAGGGCAGCTCGTAGATGGCCGAGACGACGAAGCGGTGCGTGCGGTCGAGGCCGGCCGGCCCGAACTCCTTGCGGATGTCGTTGAGGTCGGTCACGGTCGCGCCGAGGCCGAGCGTGTCGCCGCCGAACGCCTTGAAGCGCGAGAGCGCGTAGCTCGCCGTCATCTGGAAGCCGTTCGCGAAGCGGCGGTCAACCCGCAGCAGCATCGCCTTGTAGGTCGAGAAGCCCGACGAGTCGGCGTACGGGACGGAGTTCCCGAAGGCCGTCCGCGGGCCGCCGTGCAGGTCGAAGAAGTGGTTGGCGTCGTAGGTGATGATCTCGTGGACGCCCTTGCGGTAGTTGAAGTCGGCCTGGAGGAGCATCTTCCACGGCAGCTCGCGCTGGACGCCGACGCTGTACTGGAGCGAGTACGGCACCTGGAACTCGGTCGAGAAGAGCGGCCCCGAAGGCGCGAGCCCGATGGCGTTCTCGCAGTCCACGCCGGTCGGGAGCTTGCAGCTCGCGATGGCCTGCTCGACGTTGGCGCGCACCGACGGGATGAGGGCGAGCGCCTGGCCGAGCGTGAGCTGGCCGAGGCTGAAGCGGCCGTCGCCGCCCGGGAGCAGCGGGCTGCGGAGGTCGGCGCCGATCAGGAACAGCTCGGAGCCGGGCTTGCCGAGGTCGGCGCGCTCGAAGAGGCGCAGGTTGTCGATGGCCGTGTCGTAGTACATGCCGAAGCCGCCGCGCACGACCGTCCGGCCGTTGCCGGCCACGTCCCAGGCGAAGCCGACGCGCGGGCTCCAGTTGTTCTTGTCGCGGGGGGCCGGAGCCGTGCCGCGGCCGAAGAGCGGGGCGATGATGGACGGGTGGCCGAGGTCGTGGTTCCAGAGGTTCGTGTCGTAGCGGTAGGCGAGCCCGAGGTTGAGCGTCAGGCGCGGGCTGACCTTCCACGAGTCGTTGACGTAGGGCTGGAAGCGGTGGTTAAGCGTGTCGCTCCGGTTGCTGTTGAAGGGCAGCACGTCGCTGCCGATGCCCATCGAGATGTCGCGGACGGGGTAGGCGAGGAACTGGGCCTCGGTCGTCGGGATGGCGAGGCCGGAGGTCGTCGGGTCGAAGAGGCGGATGCGCGCCGGCTTGGCGAAGGCGAACGTGCCGTTGATCGACGTGCGCTCGTAGTCGCCGCCGAAGCGCAGCGTGTGGTTGCCCCAGATCTTCGTCAGGTCGTCGCGGAACTGGTGGCGCTCCTGGAAGGTGGACTGCGGCGTGATGTAGTTGGTGCCCGACTTCCAGAGCTGCGAGCCGAGGATGCGGATCTCGGGCACGCCCTCGGTCGCCGGGTTGATGACGTTCGAGAAGTCGCTCACGTTGACGACGAAGCCGTTCGTGAGCGTCGGGCTGAACGAGTGCGAGACGTTGCCGACGACGTTGTGCGCGCGGTTCGAGACGAGCTGGTCGTTCGACTCGAAGATGCGCGAGGTGCTCTGGCGCGGCGTGATGCCGGAGTTGGGCGCGAACGGCGTCTGCTGGAAGTTGTCGTCGAAGGAGTAGCGGCCCGAGACGTTGGTCGCGCTGCTCACGACCCAGTCAACCTTGCCCGTGAACAGCGACTCGCGGAACGGGTTGGCGGTGAAGCCGGCGAAGGCGGGCCCCTCGGGCGGGTTGTGCAGCGCCGAGCCGTCCTGGTGGTTGCGCTCGTAGTTCGTGAAGAAGAAGAGCTTGTCCTTCTTGATGGGGCCGCCGATGGTGCCGCCGAACTGCTCGCGGTCGAACGGGACGCGGTCGGTGACGGCGTCGGCCGGGACGTGGGCTTTGTCGAGGCGGAAGAGCGACGGGAGCGCCGCGAAGCTGTCGTCGCGCCAGTAGAGGTAGGCGTTGCCGTGGAAGTCGTTCGACCCCGAGCGCGAGACGACGTTGACCGAGCCGGTGCCCGAGGCGCCGGTCGCGACGTCCACGTTCGAGATGCCGAGCTGGAACTCCTGCACGATCTCCTGCGAGAAGTTCTGGACGGTCGTGCCGACGACGTTGTCGACCACCGACCCGCCGTCCACGGAAATCTGCGCCGAGCGGCCGGCCTGGCCGCCGATGGAGACGCCCGTGTAGTTGGCCTTCGTCGGGTCGAAGCTGCCGCCCTCGACCTTCTCGACGCCGGGCTGGAGCTGCGCGAGGTCGAGGAAGTTGCGGCCGTTCAGCGGCAGGTTCTGCACCTGCTGTGTGCCGACGACGCCGGTCACGGCGTTCTCGACGCGGTCGATCTGCGCCTCGCCGGAGCCGACGACCGTCACCTCTTCGTTGGCGCCGCCGACTTCGAGCTTGAAGTCGAGCGCGACGTTGGCGCCGACGGCCACCGTCACCTCGCGCGCGACCGAGGTCTTAAAGCTGGGCGCGGCGACCCTCACCTCGTAGGTGTCGGGCGGGAGCTGCGTGATCTGGTACTGCCCCTCGTCGTTCGAGTTGGCGGTGCGGGTCAGGCCGGTGGACTTCGACTTGGCCGTGACGGTCGCGTTCGGCACGACGGCGCCCGTCGGGTCTTCCACGCTGCCCTGGATGCCGCCGGTCGGCTGCTGGCCCGCGAGCGCGAGCGGCGAAAGGCTCGCCGAGAGCAGCGCCGCCGAGAGGAGGCTCGCCAGCCATCTCGTAAACTTGTTTCTCATCCCAACCTCCGTTCTGTGTTTGGTAGGACGCGGGCGCGCGCGCGGCGCGCCGTCCGAAGAGATTACGGGTGTTGTACGTAGGCTTAAAAAGCTTCCTTGCGGGGGCGGCGTGCTTGCCGCGGGAGACTCGTCGGCTCTGGAGAGACGCTTGGGCCGGCGCCCGCAATGCCTGATGCGTTAGGCGCGAGGCAAGAAATATTCCACCGCGTTGCACGCGAACATCTTTGGCGGGAATAAGCGATTTTTTCGGAGCGCGGGCGGGCGCGTACAGCACGCTCCGGTTTCAGGAGGGCGGAGGCTAATTTAGATTTTCAGGAATTGCCTCCATTTTTTTGAATGATTCGGGCGCGTAAACCGTAAACCGTGACAAGAAGGAACTGCTTCCCTCCTGTCACGGTTTACGGCTTACCCTTTACGCCCTTTCAGGCCTCGACGCCGCGGCGGCCGAAGAACTGTTTGAGGGCGGGGTAGACGTCCTCCTTGTCGTCGATGCGGACGCCGATGAAGCGCTCCTTGCGGCGCAGACGGTCGTTGAAGATGGAGAGCAGCGCGCCCGAGCTTCGACGGTAACCCCCGCCGCCCTCCTCGCCGATCTCGCCGTAGCCGAAGAGGTTGCACGTCCTGATCAGCTCGTCGGCCAGGCGCACGGCCTCCTCGTTGTCCGAGTAGTAGTTGTCGCCGTCCGAGAAGTGGAAGGGGTAGATGTTCCAGTCCGAGGGCCGGTAGCGGTCGCGGATGATGTCGAGCGCGAGCTGGTAGGCGCTCGACACGACCGTCCCCCCGGACTCGCCCTGCGTGAAGAACTGCTCCTCCGAAACCTCCTTCGCCTCCGTGTGGTGCGAGATGAAGACGATCTCCACGTTGTCATACTTCGTCCGCAAAAACCTCACCATCCAGAAGAAGAAGGAGCGCGCGATGTACTTCTTGAACTCGCCCATCGAGCCCGAGACGTCCATCAGCGCGAGCACGACGGCGTTCGACTCGTAGCGCTTGTCCTCCTCCCACGTCTTGAAGCGCAGGTCTTCCTTGCGGACGTTGCCGAAGCGCGGCTCGTTCGACTCGCGGGCGTTGCGCTTGATGTTCTCTAAGATCATCCGGCGCTTGTCGAGGTTCGAGAAGACGCCGGTGCGGCGGATCTCGTTGAAGCGCGTCGTCTTCGAGGGCACGGCCTTCTTGGCCTTGTCTTCGAGGAAGGGGAGTTGCAGGTCTTCGAAGATGAGCGCGGCCAGCTCGTCGATGTCGACCTCGGCCTCGTAGTACTCCGCGCCCGCGTCCTGCCCGGCCGGCCCCGCGCCGCGGCCCGGCCCCTGCCCCTGTCCGCCCTCGCGCGCGATGACGTCGCCGACGCGCGTCTTGCCGTCGCCGGTGCCGACCTGCTTCTTCTTGCGGTGGTCGAAGCGGAACTTGTACTCGTCGAGCGAGCGGATGGGAACTTTGACGGTGCGCTTGCCGTCCGAGAGGATGATGGCCTCGTTCGAGACGATGGAGCCGAGGTTCTTGCGCACGGCCTCCTTCACGCGCTCCTTGTGCCGCTCCTGGTCGATGATGCCTTTGCGCTGCAGAGACCAGTCGTTGCGCTGTATCGTCCCGGAGATTTGCAACTCGTTACTCATCCGAACCCTCTTCGCGCTTCCCGCCGCCGTTGCGCCGCTCGCTGATGAGCCGCTCGACGGCGTTCACCAGCGCGTCAACGCGCTCGCCGGTCTCCGCGAACTTGGCGTCTGTCCGCGCCTGGGATTCCGCCTGCGCCCGCCGGAGTTCGTTCATCTCTGCGTCATGAATCTCCGCCAGCGCGAGGAGGGCGAGGATTTGTTCTCGCGTGCGCTCCCACCTCTCGTCCGCGCGTGCCCATCTCTCGTCCGCACTCGCCCACCTCTCTTCGTTCTGCGCCCATCTCAGCTCGTTCTGCTCGTAAAGCTCGCGTAGCCGCTGCATGTCAGTTTCGGACTTCGCCTGGAACTGCGCCTGCTGCTGGAGCATGAAGTCGATGGTGCGCTGCGTCCTCTCGGCCCAGCGCAGTAAATCGCCCGCGGTCGGCAGGTCGTGTCCGTTGCTGTCGTCTTTCTCTTCGTCGCTCATTCAAATTTTCTCCTTGAACGCGCGGCGGAAGCGTCCTCAAATTCTAAGGTCGTAAAGGGCGACGCCCGCACTCCTGTCGGGAAGGGCGGGCGCCGTTTGCGTAATCGTTCGCCGCCCGCGTCAGCGCGAGAGCAGCGTGCCGACGTAGGTCAGCAGCTCGTTGGCGCAGACGGGGCAGTAGCCGCCGTCCTTGACGAGGCGGTCGACGACCTCGTTGATGCGGCGGAGCTGGTCGGGGTCGGGCGTCTTGGCCGAGGTCGTGATCTTCACCACGTCCTTCAGGTCGGCGAAAATCTTCTTCTCAATCGCCTCCTTCAGGCGCTCGTGCGAGTTGTACTCGAAGGTGCGCCCCTTGCGCGCGTAGGAGGAGATGCGGATGAGTATCTCCTGGCGGAAGGTGTTCTTGGCGTTCTCGCTGACCCCGATCTGCTCCTCGATGGAGCGCATGAGCGGCTCGTCGGCCTCCATCTCCTCTTCGGTGATGGGGTCTTTGATCCGCTCCTTGTTGCAGTACGCCTCGACGTTGTCGAGGTAGTTGTTGCAGATGGTGCGCGCCATCTCCTCGAACGAGTAGACGAAGGCGCGCTGCACCTCGACCTTCGCCAGCTCGTCGTACTCCTTGCGCGCCGCCGAGATGAGATTCAGGTAGCGCTCGCGCTGCTCAGAGTTGATGCCGGTGTGCTGCTCGAAGCCGTCCTTGATGGCGCGCAGCGCGTCGATGGGGTTGATGCAGGTGATGCCGTCGCGCACCAGCGCGCCCGAGAGGCGGTTGATGATGTAGCGGGGCGAGATGCCGTCCATGCCCTCGCGCAGCGCCTCCTCCTTCAGCTCACGCACGTCCTTCGACTTGTAGCCTTCGACGTCCTCGCCGTCGTAGAGCTTCATCTTCTTGACGACGTCGACGTTGGCGCGCTTCGGCTCTTCGAGCCGCGTCATGACGGCGAACATGGCGGCGACGCGCAGGGTGTTCGGCGCGATGTGGACGTTGCGCAGGATTTCGGACTGCTTGAGGAGCTTGTCGTAGATGCGCTCCTCCTGCGAGACGCGGAGGTTGTAGGGGACGCGGACTAAGATGATGCGGTCTTGCAAAGCCTCGCTCTTCTTGTTGCCGGCGAACGAGACGTACTCGTTCTCGTTCGTGTGCGAGAGGATGACCTCGTCGGCGTAGAGCATCGCGAAGCGGCCGGTCTTGATGTTCTGCTCCTGCGAGAGCGTGAGGAGCGAGTAGAGGAACTTCTCGTCCACCTTCAGCATCTCGATGAACTCCATCACGCCGCGGTTCGCGATGTTGAGTTCCCCGTCGAAGCGGTAGGCGCGCGGGTCAGACTCGACGCCGACCTCGCCGATGGTCGAAAGGTCGATGGAGCCGGTCAGCTCCGTGATGTCCTGCGACTTCGGGTCGGAGGGCGCAAACGTCCCGATGCCGACGCGGTTCTTCTCGGAGAAGACGATGCGGTGGACTCTCACGTCCTCGTGGCGGCCGCCGTAGGTGTGTTCGAGCGCGTAGCGGCACTGCGGGCAGAGGTCGCCTTCGATGTAGATGCCGTAATGCTTCTCGATCTCGGGGCGCAGCTCCGCGGGGATGAGGTGGAGCGGCTCCTCGTGCATCGGGCAGTCCTTGATGGCGTAGACGGCGCCCTCCTCGGTGCGCGTCCAGTCCTCAAGGCCGCGCTTGAGCATCGTGACGATGGTCGACTTGCCGCCGCCCACGGGGCCCATCAGGAGCAGGATGCGCTTGCGGACTTCGAGGCGCTGCGCGGCCGACTTGAAGTACTCGACGATGCGCGCGATGGGCTCCTCGATGCCGAACAGTTCCGCGGCGAAGAACTTGTAGCGCGACAGCTCGTCGCGCGTGCCCTCGTTCAATTTCTCCACGCCGCCGGCGTGGATCATGTCGTTGATGCGCGCGTGAGAAAGTTGGGCGAGGCGGGGGTTCTGCGTGACCAGCTCGAAGTAGTCGCGGAAGCTCCCCTCCCAGGCGAGCGCCGCCTGCTCCTGGCGCAGGGCTTCGAGCCGCGCCGAAATGTCGAACTTGTTGCCGCTGCCATCCTGCTCTTGCATAGCCTTCTGTAAACCTCACACTCGGCTTCGCGCGCTCAGGGACGGCGTGTGTCTTCACGCCCTTAAATGATTGCAGGGCCACCCGGCCGGGGTCGCCCTTGAGGAACCCGCTCGATGCGCGTGTTCGGGGTGGCCGCGCGAGACGCGCCCGACGCGCCGTCGAGTTTCGCTCGACTCCGCAACGATCAGTTTTTCAAAGGGGAAAGTCTTTCAGCTTTGGCGTCAATGCTCGGGTCACCTGTGACGACCTCGGTTGGCGCAAGTATAGCACAGCGCCCACCCGGCTCAGTCAACACTTATTTTTCGACCGCGAGCATCACGCGGGGCCGCAAAACTTCGGCCGCCGCGTCCCATGCGCCGACCGCGACGAGCGCGCCCCCTTCGTCGAAGAGCGCGACGTGCGCGCCGCCCTCCCAAAGCCCCTCGGCGCGGACGGCCGCGCCGTGCCGGACGCGGGCCGCGTCCTGTGCCGTTAGATGCGCGGATGGAAGGTGAGGGAGGGCCGCTTCGAGCGGGACTAAAAACTCCTCGCCCGCGTCCAGGAGTCGCGGCAGTTCTTCCAGAGAGATGGCCCGGCTCAAGTCGAACTCGCCCGCGCGCGTGCGCCGGAGCGCGGCGAGGTGCGCCCCCGTCCCCAAGTTCTCGCCGAACGACTCGGCCAGAGTCCGCACGTACGTCCCCGCCGAGCAGACGACGCGCACGCGCACGTCGCACGTCGCGTCTTCGTTTAGCGTCAGGAAGCTTCCGCCGCCGTCCCGCACGATCTCAAACTCGCTCACGCGGACGGGCACGGCCTCGCGCGCAACCTCTTCACCCTTGCGCGCGAGCTCGTAGAGTTTCCTGCCCCCGACCTTCTTCGCGGAGTACATCGGCGGCACCTGCCCGAACTCTCCGCGCAAGGGGGAGAGCGCCGCCTCCAGCTCTTCGAACTTGAAAGTCGCGCAGTCCGCAGTCCGCTCTGCTTCACGCCTGACGCCCGTCAAATCGCCGGTGTCGGTCGCGAAGCCGAGCCTGACAGTCGCCTCGTACTCCTTCTCCGCGCCCGAGAGGAACTGCGCGAGCCGCGTCGCGCGCCCGACGAGCAGCACGAGCACGCCCGTCGCGAAAGGGTCGAGCGTGCCCGTGTGCCCGACGCGCTTCTCCTTCAGCACGCGCCGCGCGCGCGCCACCACGTCGTGCGAAGTCCAGCCCTCTGGCTTGTCGATGATGAGAATGCCGTCCATGCGCACTCAATCTTAAAGCAAACGTTTGCCGAGCCAGAAGGCACGCGGGTAGAGTATCCGTCGTGGAGCGCAAGAGCCGGAAGGAGAGGCCGAGGTACAGGCCGCGCCCGTCGAAGAACGAGCGGCAGCTCAACGCCGACCTCGAAGAGGAGAAGCGCAAGGAGCGCCCGCCGCGCGTCATCGACCAGGAGAAGGCGCGCGAGCGGACGGTGCAGAGGGCGGTGAAGCTGCTCGCGGCCAAGCCGCGCTCGGTCGAAGAGCTGCGCGAGCGCCTGCTCGAAAAGCAGTGGACGGACGAGGCGGCGGTCGAGTACGCGCTCGCGAAGCTCAAGGAGTACGGCTACCTCGACGACGAGCGCTTCGCCTTCGGCTTCGCGTCCTACAAGGTCAGGCAGAAGCCGGTCGGCCGCCAGCGCCTCGCGCGCGACCTGCAGACCAAGAAGGTCTCGAAGGAGACGGCCGAGGCCGCGCTCGAACTCGTCTACCAGGAGACGCCCGAAGAGGAGCTCATCGCCCGCGCCATCGAGAAGCGCATACGCCTGCGCGGCCGCCCCGCCACGCGGCAGGAGACGAAGAGTCTCTACGACCACCTCCTGCGCCTCGGCTTCTCCTACGACCTCATCATCCGCAAGGTGCGCGAAATCTCCGACGCCACGGAAGAAGAGTAGGCAGTAGGCAGACGGCAGTAGGCAGTAGAAAAGACAGGCGGCGCGTCCAGATTATGACTCGGGCGCGCCGCTTTGTATCTCTACTGCCTACTGCCGTCTGCCTACCGCCTACTGTCTTATGAGATAGAAGAGGGAGGCGAGCGCTTCGGGCGGGTGCCAGCCGAGGGCGGAGGCGCCCGTGGCGAGGTGGACGAGCATCAGCGCGAGGTAGAGGCCGAGCGCGAACCGCAGGCCGCGCCGCGCGACCGCGAGGTGCGAGAAGCGGTAGAGCGTGTAGGCGACGAGGCCGCCGACCAGGAGCTTGGCCGCGAGGAAGGGCGCGTTGCCGAGGTCGAGCAGGTAGGCCATCAGGCCGTTGCCCTCGGTCGCGAAGCCGCCGCGCACCCAGAGGATGGTGAGCTGCGCGTCGAGCCAGTTCAGAAGAAAAAGCAGAAGGCTTTTTGAGAAGACGCTCATCGAGGATTCGCTCCCTTTCGCCGGCCAACCCGGTTTAACTTTCCGCCCCTGAAACGACCGAACCCCCAGTTCGCGTGGAACTGGGGGTCGCGGCCGCACCAACGGAAGGAATGGAAAACTTCTCTGACCTTACGCCATCAGGAAACTCACAATGCCCGCGCGATTCCAAGAGAGCCGTCGGCTCTTAGGCAAACGAAAAGCTCACAGCCGACAGCCGACAGCCCTCAGTTCCCCGTGCGGCGGTAGAGGGTCTGGTTGTTGCGGTTGTTGGTCTGGACGGTGCGGATGCCGTCGCCCTCGCGCTGCACGTCGAAGGTGCCCCAGTCGAAGCGCAGACGGCCGTTCGAGTAGGTGCCTTGGAAGGACTGGTTGGTCTTGAGCGAGCGCGCCGTGGCCGAGCCGTCGGCGCGGATGGTCAACTCGCTCTCGCCGCTGTCGGTCGTGCCGCGGAACGTCCCGCGCGCCCAGCGCGGCACGCGACCGTTGTCGTCATCATCTTCGTAGCCGCCGCCCGAGCCGCTCCGGAAGACCTCGGAGCGCGTGCCGTAGGCGGCGCGCAGCCCTTCGTCCACGCGGCTCACGTCCCAGTTGTCCGAGTTGTTGAAGCGTATCTGCCCGTTCTCGTACCTGCCTTCGTCGCGCGAGCCGTTGTTGTAGAGGGCCGAGACGGAGCCGTCGCTCCCGACCGTCAAAGAGACGCGCCGCTGGTTCGAAGGACTACGGCCGCTCCACGAGCCGACGAGCCAGCGCGGGACGCGCCTGTTGTCCCAGCCACCGCCGCCACCGCCGCCGCCGCCGCCGCGCACCCACTCGTAGGTGACGCGCTCGACGTTGCCGTTGCGGTGGTTGACGGTCGCCTCGTACGTGAAGGAGCGCGCGTCGGAACCGTTGGGCGCGTGACGCCCCGCGCCGCGCACGCCCGTCAGGCGGTCTGAGACGCGCCACGTCTGCGTGCGCGTCTGGTCGAAGGTCACGTCGTCCCAGTTGCCGCCGCGCTCCTGTATGATCTTCCCGCTCACGCCGATCTGCGCGCGCTCGACGGCGTAACGCGTCTGCTTCTCGTCCTGCGCCCGCGCCGCGGGGACGGCCGCGAGCAGCAGCAGCAGCGCCGACACGGCGGCGCCCTTCAAAAATCTCCTGCGACTCCGAAAGCTATGCATACGAATCTCCTCCTCGGTCGGGTCATGTCCGCAGATGTTTGCGGGGAGCAGCCGCGCGGCTCGAAGGAGCTTTGGCCGCGTCGCGCATACGATGAAGGCCGCCCCACCGCGGGATGGCCGTTTCAACCCTTGGGTTCTTTTACGAAGCCGCGGCCTCCTCCGGCGTGATGATGCGGAGGCGCGGTGAGTCCTGGAGGACGCGGGTGCCGGGCGGGACGGAGTGCGTGAGCCAGACGTTGCCGCCGATGACGGAGCCGCGGCCGATGACCGTGTCTCCGCCGAGGATGGTCGCGCCGGCGTAGATGACCACGTCGTCCTCGATGGTCGGGTGGCGCTTGGTGTGGCGGACGAGCTGGCCGTCGGCGTCCTTGTCGAACGAGAAGGCGCCGAGCGTGACGCCCTGGTAGAGCTTGACGTTCGCCCCGATGACGGCCGTGCTGCCGACGACGACGCCCGTGCCGTGGTCGATGAAGAAGGCCGGGCCGACGCGCGTGCCCGGGTGGATGTCGATCCCCGTGCGGCTGTGCGCGTGCTCGGTCATGATGCGCGGGATGAGCGGCACGCCCAGCTCGTGCAGCTCGTGCGCGAGCCGGTAGGTCGTGATGGCGTAGAGGCCCGGGTAGCTGAAGATGATCTCGTCGTAGCAGCGCGCCGCGGGGTCGCCCTCGTAGGCGGCGCGCACGTCGGTCGCCAGGACTTCGCGCACGGAGGGCAGGCGGCCGATGAACTCTTCGGCGCAGTCGGTCGCCTGCCGCTCGGTGACGGGGCAGGCGTCTTCGAGCAGGTGTCCGTGGTTGACCGCGCGCCCGACCTGCTCGGACAGAGTCTCGTAGAGCCACGCCACGCGCGACTCGACGTGCAGGCGCAGGCCCGCGCCCGTCAACCCCTGCGCGCCCGTGTAGCCGGGGAACATCAGCTCCTGCAGCGCGTCGAGCACCTCGACGGCCGCGCCGCGCGAGGGCAGGGGCCTGCGGTCGAGGTGGTGAATCTTCACGCCGCCGCCCTCGTACGACTCGACGAGCGCGGCGGCGGCGCGGCTGACCTTCTGGTTCATAAAACAGTAGGCGGTAGGCAGTAAGAAGGTTTTGGGTGCTGGGTAGGACAAGTGGCTCTTAGCCAAAACCCAGCACCCAACACCCGGCACCCTCTTCACTGCCTACTCGATTTCAATCCCGCGCTCCTGCGCGATGCCGCGGGCCTTCATGATGATGTCGTCGTCGGGGGCTTCGGTGCCGCTCATCCAGGCCGAGACCTCCGCGACCGGGCGGCCGAGGACGACGGCGAACTTCTCGTCGTCCGACTCGAAGCCGTTGTCGCGCAGGCGGCGCAGGAGTTCGAGGCCGCCGGCCGCGTCCGTGCCGCGGTCGTCCACGGGGTTGTCGTTGGTCTCCGCGTCCGTAATCTGCGAGTTCACTGCCGTCGGTTCAGCCATTGTTCGTCGCCCCCCTTTGCTGCTGCTGCTCCCCCTCGGTCGCGTTGTAGCCGATGTCCTGGAGTCTCTTGACCAGAGTCTTCTGCTGCACGACGTTCTCGTCGAAGTTGACCCACGCCGTCTTGCCGCCGAAGTTGACCTCGGCGCTCTGCACCCCGGCCGTCTCTTCGAGCGTGTCCTTGATGAGCGCGGCGCAGGACTCGCCGCGCATGCCCTGTATGTGTAGCTCGGCTTTCACCCTTAATCCCCTCCTTGTTTGTCTTGCTTCGGTTGCCGCGTATTATAGCCCAGCCCGCGCCGCGCAGGCCACGCGCGGGCTGTCGGGGACGTGAGGGGACGGGATGAGGGAACTGTTGACGATTGCGGAGGCGCTCGGCGAGGCCGCGGGCGTGTTGGACGCGGCGGGCATCCCCGAGCCGCGGCGCGAGGCGGGGACGCTCCTCTCTTACGCGCTCGGGCGCGACCGCGCGTTCCTCTTCGCGCACTCGGACGACGCGCTGACGGAGGCGCAGGCCTCCGCCTTCCGCGCGTGCGTCGGGCGGCGCGTCGCGGGCGAGCCGTTCCAGTACATCGCCGGCCGGCAGGAGTTCTACAGTCTTGAGTTCGAGGTGACGCCCGACGTGCTCATCCCGCGCCCCGAGACGGAGCTGCTCGTCGAAGAGGCGCTCGAGCTTCTGAAGGGAACTGACGCGCCGCTGCTGTGCGACGTGGGGACGGGCTCGGGCTGCATCGCCGTCACCCTGCTGCACGAGCGCGTGGACGCGCGCGGCTTCGCGCTCGACGTCTCGGACGCGGCCCTCGCCGTCGCCGCGCGCAACGCCGCGCGCCACGGCGTCGCGGGGCGTTTACGGCTCCTCGTCTCCGACTGCTTCGAAGCCCTGCGTTCGGGCGGGGACGAGGAGATACGTTTCGACCTCATCGCTTCGAACCCGCCGTACGTCGCCGAGTCTGACCTGGGCGGTCTGCAGAAGGAGGTGCGCGAACACGAGCCGCGCGTCGCGCTCACGCCCGGCGGCGACGGCCTCTCGGTCATCCGCCGCCTCGTCGAGGGGGCGCCGCGCTTCCTCAAGCCCGGCGGCCACCTCCTTTTGGAAATCGGCTTCAACCAGCACGAGCAGGTCGCGGCGCTCGTAGACCCGAGGGCCTGGACGCTCCTCGACATACACAAAGACCTGCAAGGCATCCCGCGCACCGTCGCGCTCCGTCTGAACGAAGGTTGAGAACGGCCGGGCCGGGTGGTCGGCGTTTCCGTTGACGTGTTAGAATCCCGCGCGACTCGGACTCCCCGAAAACTTTATGGATAAATTTCGCATTACCGGCGGCCGCCCTTTGAGCGGGCGCGTGACGGTCAGCGGGGCGAAGAACTCGGCGCTGCCCTGCCTGGCGGCGGCGATCCTCACGCCCGAGACCGTGACGCTGCACAACGTCCCTTACGTGCGCGACTGCATGACGCAGCGCAGACTCCTGGAAGACCTCGGCGCCGAGGTGCTCGTGCCCGACCTGCGCACGCACAAGATCACGGCCGCCAACATCGAGCTGTTCGAGGCGCCGTACGACCTGGTGAAGACGATGCGCGCGTCCGTGCTCGCGCTCGGGCCGCTCGTCGCGCGCTTCGGCAAGGCGAAGGTCTCGCTCCCGGGCGGCTGCGCCATCGGGACGCGCCCCATCGACCTGCACCTCGAAGCGCTGAAGCTGCTCGGCGCGCAGGTGAGCCTGGAGTCGGGCAACATCGTCGCGCGAGCGCCGAAGGGCGGGCGACTCGTCGGCGCCGACGTCCAGTTCCCGAAGGTGACGGTGACGGGGACGGAGAACCTCTTGATGGCGGCGACGCTCGCGCGCGGCACGACCGTCTTGCGCAACGCGGCGCGCGAGCCCGAAGTCGAAGACCTCGCAGACCTGCTCAACCGGATGGGCGCGCGCATCCGCGGCGCGGGCACCGACACGGTCACGATTGAAGGCGTCGAAGCGCTGGGTGCCGCCGAGCACACGATCATCCCCGACCGCATCGAGACGGGGACGTTCCTCGTCGCCGCCGCCATCACGGACGGCGAGCTGGAGGTAAAGGACTGCTGTCCCGAACACCTCACGGCCGTCATCGAACGTCTGCGCGAGGCCGGCGTGCAGATCGAAGAGGTGAACCCGACGACTCTGCACGCGCGCCGGCACCCGAAGGGCCTCCGGGGGCGCGACGTGACGACCGAGCCTTACCCGGACTTCCCGACCGACATGCAGGCGCAGTACATGGCCCTGATGACGCAGGCCGAGGGCTCCGCGCGCATCGTCGAGACCATCTTCGAGAACCGCTTCATGCACGCCTCCGAGATGCAGCGCATGGGCGCGCGCGTCCGCGTCGAGAGCAACAGCACGGCCGTCGTCGAAGGCCATTCGGAGCTTTCGGGCGCGCGCGTGCAGGCTTCGGACTTGCGCGCCTCGGCGTCGCTCGTGCTGGCGGGACTCGCCGCGAAAGGCGAGACCATCATCGAGCGCGTCTACCACATCGACCGCGGCTACGAGAAGATCGAGGCCAAGCTGCGCGCCGTCGGCGCGGAGATCGAGCGCGTGCGCGAGTCGGTCACGGCGCAGCTCCCGCCCGCGGAGACGGTCACGGCATGACGGCGGCCTTGAGTTTAGGCGTGAGGCGGCGTGCGCCGCTCGGGCGGGACGAGTTGAGGCGGCAACTGCTCGCGCTCGTCCTCGCCTTCGTGCTCGCCTGGTACACGTTCGTCGTGCCCGCGGGGACTTACACACAGAGCCGTCCCGTCTACGACGACGAAGGCCACGACGGCGAAGTGCGAGGCTTGAAGCCTCAGACGACGAAGACTGATTCACCGCCGGCCGAAGAACTCGACTGGCCCGAGTACATCTACCCTTAGGGATTTCACATGGCGGGCGACAACTGCATCTTCTGTAAGATTGTGGCGGGCGAGATTCCCGCCGCGAAGATTTACGAGGACGGGCGCGCCGTCGCCTTCCGCGACATCAACCCGCAGGCGCCCACGCACGCGCTCGTCATCCCGCGCAAGCACGTCGCGTCGCTGAGTGAAGCGGGCGAGGCGGACGAGGCCCTGCTCGGCCACCTCCTCCGCGTCGCCGCGCGCGTCGCGCGCGACGCGGGGCACGCCGAAGGGGGCTACCGCACCGTCATCAACAACGGCCCCGACGCCGGCCAGACGGTCTTCCACGTCCACGTCCACGTCCTCGGCGGCCGCGCGCTCACCTGGCCGCCGGGCTGAGGTCTTTCTCCTCTCCGGCCGCGCGCGCCGCCGTTTCTTCGGTGCGCTGCGCGCGCTCCTCCTTTAAAAGCGAGGTCTCGTACTTCACGTCGCCGGCGAGCGTGTCCATGATGGCCTTGGCGAAGCCGAGGATGGCGGGGCCGAGGACGACGCCGGGGATGCCGAAGGCGTAGACGCCCGTCACGAGCCCGACCAGCATCCAGTAGAAGTTGAAGCGCTCGGCGCTGCGCGCGGCCAGCTTCGGCCGGAGCACGAGCGAGGAGCCGATTGTCATCGCGAGGCCGATGAGGAGGTAGACGGCCGCCGCCGTGGGGCTGTGCCGGAAGACGAGGAGGAAGATGCTGACGGGGATGTAGACGGCCCACTCGCCGAGCAGCGGGAAGAAGCCGACGAGGAAGGTGACGAGCGCGAGCGCCACCGCCAGCGGCACGCCGAAGATGAAGTTCAGGATGAGGATGACGACGGCCTTCGCCGTCTGGTCGACCATCACGGCGAAGAGCGCGCCGCGCAGCGCGCCCCCGACGTTGACGCCGAGGCGCTCGTAGAAGGGGAGGAAGTCGCCGGGCACGCGCAGCTTGATGTAGGCGGCGAGGCGGACGCGCTGCGTCAGGACGTAGAAGAGCGTGAAGAAGAAGACGGTGGCCGAGACCAGGAGCACCGCCGTCCGCTTCTTGAAATCGACGATGGCCTCGCCGGAGCGTTCGAGCGCCTCCACGAAGGCGTTCTGGAGGACGGTGCGCGTGTTCTCGACCGAGACGTAAGGGGCGAGCGACTCGCTGATGTCGGCGATGATGTGGTCGCGCCTCCCCTTGTCCTGCATCTCGGCGGAGTAGCCCGACATCTCGTACCAGCCGTAGCCGACCGTCGCCACGAGCGGCACGACGATGAGGGCGATGGTGATGAGCGCGCTCCCGGCGCGCGCGCGCAGGTGCCGCTCCAGCCACATCTGCACGGGCAGAAGGTACGCGGCGGCCACCGTGCCCAGCAGCAGCGCCACGAAGACCTCGCCGAGCAGGCGCACGAAGAGGAAGAGCGCCAGCGCGGTCAGCGCGGCGTAAATCAGCCCGCGCTTGGCCTCGCCCACCGTCACCTCGCCCAGACGCTTCGACTCGCCGGATTCAGACATGAGGGCCGTACTTTATCACGCAGATTGTGACCAGAGTCTGTCAAATTAAAGGCAAAAGGAAGTAGGCAGTCGCCGCGTCAGCGGCGTCTGAATGTAGCCCGGCCTTTCAAGGCCGGGAATGTTTGCCGTCAAAGAATGCCGCGTCGCGTCAGCGACGCCTGAGCCGATGCGGCCCGGTCAGGCGTCGCTGACGCGACGCGGCGTTGTTTTGCTCGACCTTGACCCGGCCTTGAAAGGCCGGGCTACATTCAACGCGCCGCTGACGCGGCGGACGGCGTGCCGACTTCAACCGGCTGCCTACCGCCTACTGCGTTTGTCTGGCGGGGCGAAGACGGGTAAACTCTCCGTTTCGGTTTTCATCATTTTTTCAGGCCGGTTTCATTTGAGGAGTCATGAGCAGTAAGAGAGAGACGCCGCTGGAAGTTTTCCTGAACCGCCACGACGACGCCGCGTGGCGCGAGACTTTGACGACGCTGGGCGCGGCCGTCCACGAGGTGGACAGGAACGCGGCGCGGGTCTGGTTTCACTTCTACCCGCTGGCGCTGCTGCGCGCCTTCCAGGCTGCGGCAGACCCCGCGCGTCTCGCGCAGGAGCTGCTGATGCAGGGCAGTTGGTACTTGAAAGACCAGCTCGACTCGTCGCACACGTTCCTCTACGGCCACCGCTTCTGGCCGGAGGTGAAGCGGGCCGTCGCGCGCCTGGCCGAGGGCGGCGAAGTCCCCGAAGGGCGCACGCTCGCCGAGGTCGTCGGCGAAGTCGCGCGCGCGGTCGCGGGCGAGAGGAAGGTCGAAGAGTCTCTGACCACGGCCATCGCCGCCGTCGGCCTGATGGCTCTGCAGCAGGTGGGCTTCGAAGAGTTCAGGCGGACGCCGGGCGAAGTCCGAATCGACCGCCGGCACCTGAGGCGCACGCCCGAAGAGGTCTTGCGCGAGCGCGCGAAGGACGAGGGGCAGGGCCTCTTCGGCTTCCTGCGGACGTCCGACAGGCGCTGGACGGTCGTGTGGGACGAGAACGCGGACGACCGGCGCTTCAAGGCTGTGGACAAGCAGGAGGTCGCCTCGGGCGCGCAGACCGACAAGCGTCCGTGGCACGAACAGGATCCGCGCTGCACCGTCGACGAAGGCCCCATCCCCGTGCAGTGCCGCTCGGCCTCCTGCGGGACGTGCTGGGTCGGCGTGCTCGGCGGCGCGGAGAACCTTTCCGAGACCGAGTGGCGCGAGCGCAAGATGATGCCGCTCTTCGGCTACGTCGAGACGGACGACCCCCGGCCCCTCATCCGCCTCTCGTGCCAGGCGCGTGCCGAGGGGCCGGTCTCGGTCGTCATCCCGCCCTGGAACGGCTACTTCGGCAAGCACCTGAAGCGCGTCCGCGAAGGTACGGCGGAAGAGTCCGTGGCGAGTTCATAATGTCGAAGTCGAACGCAGAGGCGGCGGGAGTGAATCAAGGCCCGCCCGCGCTGGGCCGCGACGCGGGCGGGCGCGTCGAGCCGGCGTCCCTGGCCGCCGTCATCCAGTGGTTTCTCGACTACGACGAGCGCGTCGCGGTCGTGCGCTTCCCGGCGGTCGAGGCGCTCTTCCAGTGGCGGCAGCAGGAGGAGTTGAAGGGGCGGGAAGAGACCTTCGGCTTCAACCGCGCGGAAGACCGCCTGGCCGTCGGCGTCATGCAGGCGTTAGTCGAGCACGACACAGAGGCCGCGCTGCACGCCTGGATCAAAGAGCTGCTCGCGGCGCTCGAAGACGCGCGGCAGACGAACGAGGCCGTCGCCGAGGCGTACGGCCTGAAGCCGTCGGAGGACTCTTCGGTCGTGCACGAGGCGGAGAAGATTCCCTCGCGGCGCGAGCGGGACATCTATCTGAGCTGCTGCTGGCTGGAGACGCTCTGCACGGCCGAGGCGCGCGTGCTGGGTTGGGCGTACCAGGGGCTCTACGGCAGGGCCTTTCATCCGGACAATTTTTAGAGGTAATCACCCATGTCGCAAGAGAGACCCACCTACGCGAACAACTCGCAGACGGTCGTCGTGGACGCCGGCACCTTCGAGTTCGAGACGCTCGAGCAGTCGAACGGCCACGCGACGGTCGTCCGCTTCCGGGTCGAGAACCCGGACGTGCGCCCCGGCGACGTGCTGCTCGTCCTCTCCGGTAGCGACATCCACTTCCACGGCATGATCGGCATCATCGAAGACGGCCTCGGCACCGCCACCGACCGCCGCGGCTCGCTTCTCCCCGCCACCGTGCAGTAAGCAGCAGGCGGTGAGCAGTGGGCATTCGCGAGCGAGTTTCGGAGGGAATCAAACTCCCCGCCGCCCGCCGCGCGCCACTCACCGACAAAAGCGTCGGGCTACGGCGAAGCTGACGGACGATTCCACCACCACCATGTCAGTAGCCGCGGCCGTCTACGCAACCGTCTCTTAGTCTTCCTTCACCTACACTCCTTGAGGCAGAGGGCGCGGTCGAGCCGACGTGCCGGCGGCGACTTGCGCCACTCCGCCGGGGAAGTCTGTTTGACAAGGTCGGGTGGCGAGTATAGGCTAACGCGCTGTTCAAATCTGACGGGCGTTGTGCGAAGCCGCGCCCGCCCGCCGTCGTCACGCCCGACGGCCTTCCGCTCTACCTCTTGAACAACACCTAAAGCTCGGCCCGCGCCCGGCGTCGTCAGAGGCGTCGGGCGCGTGTCGAACAAACCCCGTGGAAATGTATTCGGCCGCCAAGACATATAAAGGGCAGCAGGTGTAAGCCCTGCGCGGCCCCGCGCGGAGTCCGCCCGAGCCCTTCACGCGGCTCACACGTCCACCAAGACGGAGGTCGGCCTATGAACAAACGGAAATCACGCTACGCCGAGGTCGTCGTGCGGGTCGTCAACAAGCGCGTGGCGGCCTCCGAGTGGAAGCCGGCGACGGAGAACGAAAAGGGCGAGCTCAAGCGTTCGTACGACGCGCTCATCTACACCGACCTGACCATCCCCGACCTGACCCCGCCGCCGCCCGACCTCGCGGCGAACAACCCGGCGCAGATCGCGGAGCTGCCGCTGGCCGGCGTCGAGACCGTCGTCGTCCACTGGAGCTTCTACCGCCAATACCTCACCTCTTTCATCGCGGGCGAGCGGGCCGCCGTCAATAAGCTGTGGGGCGCCCTGCCCCCGCTGCTCGGGGGGCGCGCCGGCTCCAAGCGCTCCCGTGTCCGGAACCTTCTGTTCGAGACGCCGCCGAAGGCGCTCCAGGAGATCTTCCGCGGGAAGCTCGACCCGCGGCGGCCCCTCCGCATCTGGTGGGGCACGCCGCACTCGGAGCTCGTCCACCTGCCCTGGGAGCTTCTGGCCTACGGCGACCGCGGCAGGGCGAACCAGAGGAAGTCGCTCTCCTTCGTCCGCGGCGCCCCGCCGGAGCAGGCCGTGCCCAAGGTGCCCGTCTCCGGGCCGCTGCGGCTGGCCCTCATCGGCGACCCGCAGCAGATGCCCGAGGGGCTGTCCAGGGCCGTCGCGGCTCTGGAGAATGCTCCCGCGGGCGGCGAGCCGCGCCCCGTCGCGGTCACGCGCATGACCGAGCCGTCGCTCGAAGCGCTCCAGCGCGCCGCGCGCGAGGGCTTCGAGTTAGTCCACCTCGTGGCCGACGGCACGATCTCGCTGACCTACGAGGGCATCCTCTACCTGCGCAAGTCGCAGCCGAAGGAGGAGGGCCGGGAGGAGCCGCCCAGCCCGCAGAAGAGGCGCTGGCTGCGCATCGCGCTCGACGCGGTGCGGCGGGTGCGGAGCATCCTGCCCAACTCCTGGTACGACAGCCTGAGCGACAAGCTGTACACGAACCTCGCCATCGAGACCTGCACGCCCGGGCAGCTCAGCGCGCTGACGCGGGGCAGCCGCATCACCGTCCTCAGCCTCTCCGTCCCGAAGACCGACGACTCGGACCCGGGCCGCATGGACGGCTACCTCCTGCCGTCGGTCTACAAGTCTTTCGCCGGCCTCGGCAACTCGAACCTGCCGCTGCCCAACCTCGTCGCCCCCATCGGCGCGACCACCGACGAGCAGCTCACGCAGTTCTGGCAGAACTTCTACACGCGGCTGGCGGAGAAGGGCAGCGTCGAGGAGGCGATGGCCGAGGGGCAGAAGGGCGCGCTGGCCGTGCCGATGGCGCTCTTCCTGCGCCAGCGCCTCGGGCGCGAGTTCGTCATGCTGGAGGCGGGGGGCGCCGAGCCGGCCGACAAGGACCCGCTCCAGCTCAACGCCGAGTTGCAGGCCACGCGCAACCTGATGGAGCGGCTGCGCAAGATCGATTCCAAGTACAAAGACCTGCAGGACAATATCACCGACACCGACATCGTCAAGGAAGAGAGCGTTCGGCAGGCGCAGCTCGAATCGGAGTTGACGACCTGGACTGAGCTCGAGGAGGGCGAATGATGTCCAACGATTTTTTAGTCGAGATACTGCCTGCCGGCGGCGACGAACTGAACGTCTACCTGAGCGCCGCCGAGCCGCCGCTCGACCGCGAGAGCATCAGCCTCCGGCGCATCACCCTCCCGCCCGAAGACCTCGACACCATCCGCCGCGGCGACTCGCCGAAAAATGTCACGGACAAGGTCGCGATAGCCATGAGCGACTGGCTCGTCGGCGGGCAGGTCAAGGGGTATCTGGACACGGCGCTCAAGTCGAAGAGCGGCGACCCGATCCGCCTCGTCTTCAAAGTGGACGAGAAGTTGCTGCCGATGCTGGCCGACCTGCCCTTCGAGCTGCTCAACTTTAATGGCGACTGGTTGGCGCTGCGGCAGGGCGTGGACGCCATCGTCCACCTGTTGCAGAAGGCCCGCACGACCGCGCTGCCGCTGCCGCCCAGCTCGCACAACTGGCCGCTGCGCATCCTGATCGTGCGTTCGAACCCGCGGGAGTTGGGGGGGGCCGTGCCGAAGGCGGCTCCCGTCTGCGGCAACATCATCGCCCTGACCGAGGAGTTGGGGGACAAACTCGTCCAGGTCGACCTGCTCAGCAGCGAGTTCACCGAGCAGTCCAAGCAGGCCGAGACGAATCAGGAGAAGGAGGCCGCGCAGCGGTTTCTGAACCACCTCAAGGCTCGGAACATCGAGGCCGTCGAGCCGGCGACCTGGGAGAAGTTCCAGCGGTGCCTGGAAGACACGTCCTACGACGTGCTGGTCTACCTCGGCCACGGCAACCTCCCCGAGGCGGTCGGAGGCATCCCGCCACTCGGCGAGCTGGAGCTGGAACAGCCGGGCGAGGAGGAGAAGCCGGGCGCGCCGAAGAAGCCGGGCGCGCAGTTCGCCCACGCCATCTCCGCCGACCAATTGAAGAACCATTTGCAGAACTACCCCGTGCCGGTCGTCCTGCTGGCCGGCTGCGTGACGGCCTCGGAGTTCGACACCCTCGACGAGGAGAAGCGCAAGGCGCTGCTCGAAGAGATACCGAGGATGATGCGCGGCAGCCAGGGGGTCGCGCAGGCGCTGGTCAACAGCGAGGCCGGCGTGCAGTGCGCCGTCGGCATGCGCTACAAGCTCGAACGCAACCTCGCCGTCACCTTCCTCAACGCCTTCTTCGACAGCCTCCTGCGGCGCAAGCCCGGCCACGTCGAGGCCGCCATCCGCGCCGGGCGCGAGAAGATGCTCGCGCTCACCGGCGCCTACCCGCCGAGCTGGTCGGCCCCCGTCATTTTCAGGAAGCTCGGCAAGGAGCCGATGTTCGACTTCCTGACTAAGCCGCCGAAGTACGAGCTGACAGAGTTCGACATCCGCGATCAGGAGGCGAGGGAGTCATACTGGGCCGGGCTGGCGGAGTCGCCGGGGATGGTCTTCGCCTCCAAGCTGCTCGACAAGGTCGAGGGCGATCTGCGCAAGCGGGGGCTCGCCGCGGGCGCCGTCTTCGAGGTCTCGCGCCTCGAGACGAAGGTGGGCGCGCCCGAGCTGAAGCTGCTGGTGAGCCTGTCCGGCGCGCTCTCGGTCGAGCAGGCGCGGGTCAAGGTCACGTGCGGCGCCGAGTCGGTGCGCGTCGATAATGTGCGCAGCACGGAGGCCCTGAAGAGCAGCGGCTACGCGCTGCAAGACATGTCCGAGTTCGGCGCGCCGAGCGTCTCCTTCACCCTCAAGTGGACGAAGGGCGGCGCGCCCGAACCCATGCCGACGGTGCCGCTGGTCGAAGTCCGGCTGGAAATAGACCCGGTGGCGGCGGCGACAGTCTACTCTGTCAACCTCGACGTGGAGACGGAGCCGCCGCGGGTCGTCCGCCCCATCGGCAACGCCGTGATCGTGTCGCCCGCCTGAGCGGGCCGCGCCCGGCGGCACGAACCCTCTAGGAGTGGAAAGCGCATGACGATGAGAGAGCAGATCGCGACCGAGCTGCGCCGCCGCGCGCAGCTCCTGACCGGACTCATCTCCGACTGGCAGACGCAGACGGACGAGAACCAGGCGGGCATGGGCATCCACCAGAGTCAGGTGCGCGCCGTCGGCCGCATGTTCGACGCGTTCAAGCAGCGGCAGGACGCGCTCTCCAAGCGGCTCGAACCCGACAGGCTGCCGGCGCTGTCGGACGAGGAGTTCGCGCAGGCGCGCGAGGAGTTCGAGCAGGAGCTGACCGGCTCGCACAGCATCATGTCCACCTTCCGCTACATCTTCGCGCAGCGGCGGGACTCCGAGCAGTCGAAGCGGATTCTGGACGCGGCCGACCTCTTCGCCGCCTACAGCTACCTGCCCTGCATCAAGCTGGCGAACAAGTGGCGCGGCCTGCCCGAGGAGCACTACCGCGAGCCGCCGCTCATCTACCTCAACGCACGGCTCTCGCCCGCGGCCATCACGCGCGAGCACTACTTCGGACTCATCGGGCTCGAACTCTACGGCAGCCTCGAACAGCAGCTCCCGATCTCGGTCATCTCGCTCGCGTTCCACGACGTGGCCGCGCTCTGGACGTTCTGCAGCCTCTACCACGAAGTCGGCCACCTGCTCGACCAGGACGTGGGGCTGCACGACGAGCTGAAGGCCGCGTTGGACGAGCGCCTGCAGGCGAGCGACCGCCGCGAGGTGTGGAGCGAGTGGTGGCTCAGGGAGATGATCGCCGACGTCTTCGGCGTCATGCTGGGCGGGGCGGGCTACGCCCGCGCGCTGATGAGCATGCTTTATAAGACGAACGAGCTGGTCACCGGCCCGACCACCGACGTGCACCCGAGCCCCTACGTGCGCATGTTCCTGGTCGGCGAGCTGCTGCGCGGGATGAAGGAGCAGCCGCTCACAGAGGTCGCCGACCAGATCACGCAGGAGTGGCAGGCCGCCTACGGCAACCCGACGGCGAAGTGGGCTCCCTTCGTCGCGGAATGTGCGGCCGTGGCCGACGTGCTGCTCAACACCAAGCTGAAGGCGCTCGGCGGCGAGCGCGCGCTGCTCGACTTCGTCACACGCCCGAACGAGGCGGATCAGGCCCCCGACAAGGCGGCCGACCACGCCCGCGTCCTCCAGCTCGAAAGGTACCTGCGCATCGACCTGAAGCGTCCCACGCCCGACACCTCCCTGCTGCGGCTCGTCCCGGCGGCCGCGCAACTGGCGGCCGCCAACGTCTCGGCCAACCACACGGCCGTTTACGAGGAGATACAGCAGCGGGCGCTGGAGTTCGCCGAGGCCATCCCGCACAAGGAGTTCCTCGGCGCGGGAGAGGCGCAGGACAAGCACGACGACTTCCTCGACGACTTCCTCGGGCGGCTCAAGTTCGGCTCGCTCGACATCGAGAGGCGGAGCTCACCGACACTCAACTCAGACAAAAAGGAGAATCAGGATGGCTGACAAGCAAGAGGCCGGCGGAACGGCCGAGGGGCAACAGGCGGGCGGCGGCGGCGCGCCGAAGGGGTTCGGCCCCGACCGCGCGAAAGAGGTGCTCGGGCCGCAGGGCGGCGCGAAGCGGGAGGTCTTCCCGCCGCAGACCGTGGACGCGCAACCGATAGTCGGGGGCGAGCCGACGACCGACTTCCCCGACTGCTGCGCGGTCGGGAGCGACGAAGGCTTCTACTGCACGGGGACGCTCATCGCCCCCAACCTCGTCGTCACCGCGAGGCACTGCACGGACGTCACGCGCGTCTTCCTCAAGGGCAGCGACGTCAGCAAGCCGGAGCAGGGCCTGATCGTCGAAGTGCTCAAGGAGGTGGCCCACCCCGAATACGACATCAGGTTCCTCGTGCTGAAGAGCGCCGTGGACGTGAAGCCGCGCCGCGTCGCGCGCGGCTCCGAAGTCGGCAACCCGAAGGAGGCGCTGGCCGTCGGCTTCGGCACCATCGACACCGACGGCGAGATCGGCTACGGCATCAAGCGCAAGGTCAAAGTCCCCATCGCCTCGGTCGGCTGCTCCTCCTCCGCCGACGTGAAGAAGTTCGGGTGCAATCAGGGCAAGGAGGTGGTGGCCGGCCACAAGGGGCTGCTCAAGGACAGTTGCCGCGGCGACAGCGGCGGCCCGCTCTACATCAAGAACTCGCAGGGCAGCTACAGCCTGCTCGGGGCGACCTCGCGCGGGCTCGGCAACACGCAGAACGTCTGCGGCGACGGCGGAATCTACGTCCGCGTGGATCAGTTCCTCGACTGGGTTCACGAGCAGACCGGGATCAAGGTCTAGCCGCCCCCGCCCCGACTAACACGTCGGCCCCGCGTGTCGTTGGTCTCAGGCACGCGGGGCCGACGTGTTTGCGCGCGGGGCGGCGGCGGCCGCCTCAGCTCACTCCCTCACTCTGAAGAAGAAGGGGTCGATGGACGTGTCGACGCGCGTCGTCCCGTCCAGGTCGAAAAGCCTGTGCGTGGTCATGTCGTGGTTCCGCTGGTAGACGAGTTGCCCGCCGGGGGCCTTGGCCGCGGGGAAGTTGTCCGGGTCGGGCGTGTTGTTGGCCGAGAAGATGCCGAAGAAGTCCCTGCCGACGGCGAGCAGGTGCGAGTAGTCGCCGAGGTAGGGCAGCCCCTGCGGGGGCGGGGTGTTGGCCGGGGTGCGGCAGAGGACGAGGTCGTCCCAACTGATGCCGTCGGCGGAGCGGCGCAGGTGCGTCTCCCAGCGGTTGGCGGCGCTCACCTGGAACGGCTGGAAGGGGCCGGTCAACTGCTGGTAGAGGAAGCCGACCCGGCCGGCGCTGTTGATGGCGAGCGCGGGGTTGGTCGCGTTGGTGACTGTCAGCAGGTCGGACGAAGACCAGGTGACGCCGCGGTCGAGCGAGCGGCGGACGTGCAGCGTGTAGTCGTTCTGGCCGACGCGGTCGGCCCAGGCGAGGTAGACGGTCGAGCTCTGGTTCGGGCGCGGGTCGACGGCGATGCTGAGGCTGCTGCCGATCCGCTCCTGCCCGAGGAAGTGTTGGTTGATGAAGGGCACGACCCGGTTGGGGGCGACGATGCGGCCGGCGAACCCGTTGTCCGGGTCGGTGAGCGCGGTGAACGGCGCGGTGCCGCGGCCGAACTGATCGTCGCGGACGACGACGATGTCGCGCCGGACGAGCGTGCCGTCGAACCCGCCCACCCCGAGGAAGTGCATGAACGCGGCGTAGACCGTGCCGTCGGGGTGCACCGCCGCGCGGATCGAGGGGGCGTCCACGCCCGGCGAGCCGTTGCGCGGGTCGATGCGCCTGCTGACGAAGGAGCCGTTGCCGGCCGCGGCGTTGTTCGAGAGGTCGATGGTCGCGGTGCGGCCGTCGTTGGTGTTGAAGTCGTTGTCGCCGACGAAGACCAGGTCGCGCGGCGCGCCGGCGCCGGCGGGCGAGCTTATCGTCTGCAGGTACGGCTGATCCACGTGGTCGCGGCTGCTGAGGACGGTCATCGCGGCCGGGCTGGCGAAGTTGTCCGCGCGCAGGACGTTCAGTCGCAGGACGTTCGGGCCGACGTCGCCGCGCAGGATGGCCGCGTAGAGCTTGTCGGTCGTGCGGCTGAAGCGGAGGGTGATGTCGCCCGTCCCCGTCCTCCCGTTGCCGCCGGGCACGATGGTGTTCAGCGTCCACGTCAGGCCGCCGTCGGTCGAGATGAAGATGGGCGCGTTCGGACTCCCGGCGGGGTCGGGCGTGAAGGCGGAGGCCGCCATGTGCGAGGGGTTGGTGGGGCTCACGTCGAGGTTCGGCTCGCTGTCGTGGTTCGTCTCGAAGCTCAGCTGCCGGGGGATGATGTTGACGATGAGAACCTGCGCGTTCGGGGCCAGAGTCGGGCCGCCGGCCGGCGCCTTCGAGCCTTTCTTGGCCCCGGCCTTCTTCGTCGATTTTTTCGCCGCCTTCTTCGCCGCCTTGCTGGTTGCCATGATTCTGGTCTCTCCTGTTAGAAGATAGCGCCGCCCGCTGGAAAGCCCGCCGCCCGCGCCCTAGTTCTCGCCCGGGTCTTCCGGGGCGCCGAGCACCTCGCGCAGGGCGCTCTCGCGTCCGAAGGGCTGGAAATCTTCCGGGTGGAGCGCCGTGTAGTACTCGCCTTCGGCGGACTCTTCCCCGTGCGAGAGCAGCGCCGCGCGCTCGTGCGGGGCGCCCCCCGACGCGGCCCTGTGCAGGACGAAGAAGCCGCTCTGCCCCGGGCGGAATTTCGGCGCGTCGGCCCACATGCGATCCTTGCTGCTCGGGAAGCGGATGACCACGTCCTTCCTGCCCTGCGGGCCTTTGTGCACGTCGTTGACCTCGACGACCGCCTCCTGCCACATCGGGTCGTGTTCGCTGAGGGGCGGCACGGACGGGGCCGCGGCCAGCGAGCGCGACTCGCCCTGCGGGAGCTGCACGCTCTTGACCGTCCCCGAGCAGACTATGTCGGCGTCGTCCACGCGCGCCCGCGCGTCCCTGAAGGCGAGGCTCCGCACGGGGTCGAGGGTCGCGGCCCTGAGCGCCGCCCCGCCCTTCGGGACGGCGACGTGGCCGAGCGAGGTCACGGCGACGCTCTCGTTCCCGACGAGCCAGCCGTTGGTGTAGAACTGCGCCTGCTGCCCGACCCGCACCCGCTCGCCCTTCTTCAACTGCACGGTGATCTCCTGGCCGGTGCGGTTCTTGTAGAGGGGAGGGGTCTGGATGATCTGATCCACCCTGACGACGACCGTCCGCTCCCGCTCCGACTTCTTGATCTCCGGCATCGTCGCGGCCTTGAGCCTTCTCACCGTGCCGATGAAGACGAACCTCGCCTGCCGCTCCAACTCTTCCGCTTTAGAACTGCCCGCCATACGCTCCTCCTTCGGCGGCCCGCGCGTGGGGCCGCCTCGCTCGCTTCGTTCCGTCCGGCGGCGCGGGCGCGCCGCCCCCGAGAGGCGACGTCTACTGGCTGTGCTGCGACCAGTCGAAGGCCGCCGGCTCCAGCCCCCAGAGGAACCTGAACCATTCGGCCGTGAGGTCATTCCTGCCGAGGTCGCCGAGGCCGAAGTTCTCCTCGACCGTCCGCAGCAGGCTGTAGTGGTTGAACATCTCGCTCTCGACCGTCCCGGGCTTCACCATGTCCCCGAGCAGCACGTGGTAGACGTGGTTGTCGGCGTGCGGCACGCTCTCGTCGAAGGTCACGCAGACGAGCGTCCCTTTGGCGAACTTCGGCTCGTCGAGCAGGGGCGGGAGGAAGCCTTCGAGCCACTGCGCGATGAAGTTGACGCCCCGCAGCGGGTTGTTCGGCTGGAAGTCGTCCGGCGGCGAGTGGCCGTCGTGCTGGATGTTGGGCGTGTACCAGGAGAACTCCGGCAGCTCGCCCTTCTTCACGTCCGCGCGCAGGCGGCGGGCGTTGACGACCTTCTCCATCCGCGCGGGGCTGTTCCGCACGCTGTCGAACGAGACGAAGGGGTTGTGCTTGCGGAAGTAGAGCCTGTTTTTGGAGATGTGCACGGTCTTGTCGCTCTCCGGCATGTCCTCCATGTAGGCCTTCCAGCTCACGCCCTTCGCTTCGAGCAGGTCGACGATGTTGGTGGCGTCGATGTCGTGCTTGTTGTCGTCCGTCACGAAGGGCAGCCCGGCGGTGGCGGCGATGTAGTTCGGCTGCGAGGGGTGTGTGACGCCGAAGTACTTGCTCAGCCTGACGCCGCGGGCCGCGAGCTTCTTCATGAAGGCGTTGTCGAGCACCGCCTGCTCGCTCTTGTTTTCGAGGAAGATGATAAAGATTCGCTCGAAGGCTTTCACCTCTGTTCTCTCCTTCGTCGGGGTCTGAGGACGTGGGCCGCGCCCTCCGACTACATATGTCGCCGGGGCGAATTCTATTTCGGGCGGCCGCCGCGCGGGTCGGAAGCTCTCCCCTCGCCAATAAAAGTGTTGACAACGGCGCGCGTCGGGATTAGGCTTCCGGGCGCTAAGTCAAAGAGTCCCTGCCCCAGTCTCTTGCCCGACCTCTCACGAGGGGACTTCTCTACTCGATAGACAGAACGGGCTGCGCCCGGCGCAGTCACACCTTCTTTGCTCCCGCAGAGTTGTCCGAGAGCGGCGCGCGCGGCCGGAGTGCCGGCGCCCACGGGCGCGTTTCCCTGTACGCCCGGAGGGGCCGGTCATCTCGTCACCCCGAGGTCGTGGCGCTTCGCCTCCCGCCGGCTCTGACGCGTTAGCCCCGCGGGGGCAGGGAACTTCCTTCCAGGGCGAACACACGGGCGATAACTAGAGAAGCGCGCCGCCGTCGTTCACTCACGCCGCGCGCCGACCCGCACCTTCCCACGGGGGCCTCCTGCGCCCCCGCATCGCCAGAGGAGAGACCGAATATGAAAATTCTGAAACTGTCCGCCGTGATGGCCTTCGCCTTGGCGCTCGCGTTCGCGACCGCCTCGCGCTCGCGCGTCCAGAGTCAGGCCGCCACGGAGGCGCCCGCGGCCTTCGACAACGCCCCCGTCCCGGGCTTCTACGCCGGCACGACCGCGCAGCAGCAGGCCGCGTTCGACGCCGACCGCGCCGTCTTCGAAGAGCGCGACGACATCGCCAAGGGGCTCGGCCCCGTCTACAACGCGCAGTCGTGCGCCGAGTGCCACCAGAACCCTGTGACCGGCGGCATCAGCCAGATCACCGAGTTCCGCTGCGGACACCTCGACGCCTTCGGCAACTTCGTCGACTGCCCGGGCGGCTCGCTCATCAACGACCGCGCCATCAACGCGCGCATCCAGGAGCGCCGTCCCTCCAGCGCCGAGAACATCTTCACCTTCCGCACCTCCCTGAACACGCTCGGCGACGGGTTCGTCGAGTCCATCTCGAACACCACGCTCCAGAACATCGCCAACGCGCAGCCCGGCCAGAGCGGCAACCAGATCGCCGGCCTGCTCATCGCCGTCCCCGTGGCCGAGGCCCCGGGGCAGACGCGCGCCGGCCGCTTCGGCTGGAAGGATCAGCAGGCCAGCCTGCTCTCCTTCGCGTCCGACGCGTACCTGAACGAGCAGGGCATCACCAACCGCCTCCTGCTGACGGAGAACACTTCGCTCGGCAACTCGGTCGCGGCCTTCGACCCCGTGCCGGACAACCAGCCGTGCGCGAGCAACCCGAGCGTCAACTGCGGCGAAGACCCGGACGAGGACATCAACGTCTTCGCGCGCTTCATGCGCGCCTCGAAGGCGCCGCCGCGTGACACCTTCGGCCTGAACGCGACCGACGTGGCGGCCGGCGACAGCCTCTTCAACCAGATCGGCTGCGCCATCTGCCACGTGCGCAACATCACGACCGCGCCCGCCGGCACTGTCATCAACGGCGGCGCGTTCACCGTCCCCGCGGCGCTCGGCAACAGGATCATCCACCCGCTCAGCGACTTCCTGCTGCACGACGTGGGCACCGGCGACGGCATCGTGCAGAACGGCGGGCAGCTCTCGGCCAACCAGCTGCGCACGCCGCCGCTCTGGGGCATGCGCACGCGCGGCCGCCTGATGCACGACGGCGAGACGACGAACCGCACCGAGGCCATCCTCCGCCACGCGGGCGAGGCCAACGGCGTCATCAACAACTTCCGCGCGCTCTCGGCCACGCAGCGGAACCAACTCGTCACCTTCCTCCAATCGCTCTGAGGCGGAGGGCGAGACACGTAATCAAGTCGCCGCCGGGGCGGGCGAACAAGAACGCCCGCCCCGGCCCTCCTTATCCTTCCTTGAACTCTTTACCGACGGAGAAGCGAAACGAGATGAGGGCACGAACGTTAACGGTCTCTCTCTGCCTGCTCACGCTCTGCGCGTGCGCCGCCGCGCCCGAGCCCGCGAAGGAGGAGCAGCGCGCCGCCGCGCCGCAGACGAACGCGGCGACGCCGCCGCCGACCACCGCCGCCACGCCTTCGACGGCGACGGCCGCGCCGCCCGCGGCGCAGGAGGCGCGCGCGGCGGTCGAGCGCATCTACAAGGGCGCGGTCGTCTTCGACGGGCGCGCGTCAGACGCGGCGGCGGTCGGCGACTTCAACGGCGACGGTTACGAGGACATCGTCGTCCGCGCGCGCCCCGCCCCGGGACGCCTCGCGGAGGTGAACGACGAGGTCGCGAACTGGATCGTCTCCGACCCGCGCGACGTCACGCCGCCCGACCCGCGCCAGTTCAACCCGCACCAGGGCGTGCAGAGACTCGCCCCGCACGCGCGCCCGCGGGTCGAGGCCGCGGACGCGCTGCTCGTCGTCGTCCACGGCCACAGGGAGGCGGGCTGGCGCAACCCCGAGGCGCAGCAGACCTTCCTCCTCAAAGGCGTGGCCGGCGAAGAGCTGCGGCCCGAACGCCGCGCCGAAGCGCAGGCGGCCGCGCGCGAGCAGCGCCTGCGCCTCGTCGGCGACGTGCTCCACGAAAAACTCGGCGGCGTACAGGGCTTCCTCTACTGGACGGGCGCCGGCTACGGCTGGCTCGGGGAGGGAAGTAGGCAGTAGGCGTTAAGAAGGTTCTGGGTGTTGGGTGCTGGGTGCTGGTTAGGACAATAGGACAAGCTGCCCTGACCCAATACCTAACACCCAGAACCCAGCACCCTCCCTACTGCCTACTGCTTTTCGTAGCGGCGACGCGGAAGAAGGTCTGGCTACAGAAGAAGAGGCCGCGGCGGTCGCGTTCGCGGAGGTCTTCGACCCAGCGCGCGGCTTCGTCGGCGGTGACGACGCCGGCCGCCGCGGCGCTCTCGACGAAGGTGCGGAGGACGAGTTCGTAGAGACTCTCGAACTCGTGGAAGGCGTTGGCGACGGGCGTGACGCGCACGTCCGTTAGCCCGAGCTCCTTACACCAGCGCGGGAGCCGGCGCCCGACCCAGCCGTTCGTCTCCGCGTCGCAGGCGTGGTGCATGATCCTGCGCGTCACCTCCCGGTCGGGCGAGTCGATAGTCCAGGCGTCCATGTCGATGCCGTTGACGACGAGGCGCCCGCCCGGCCGTAGCACGCGCGCCATCTCCGAGAGTACGCGGCGCGGGTCGCCGAGGATTTCGAAGACGCGCAGGGCGTAGGCCGCGTCGAACATGTCGTCGGGGAAGGGCATCGCGTGCGCGTCGCCGAGGACGAACTCGACGGTCGCCGCGAAGTTCGCCGCCCGCGCCCGCGCCTCCTCGACCATCGTCCGGCTCACGTCGAGCCCGACGACGCGCCCCACGCCACCGACCATCGCCGCCAGCGCGCGCACCGCGCCGCCCGTCCCGCAGCCCACGTCGAGGACGTGCTCGCCCTCGACGACGGCCAGCGTGTCGAAGACGCCGCGGTACTGCGCCGGGTCGCCGTCGCGCCCGCCGCGCGCCAAGTCCATCAGGCGGACGTAGTGGCGCGGGTCGGCGTCGCCGTCCACGGACATCCAGCCTTCTTTAGTACCCCTGACAGTCATGAGGATTCGGGGCAGGCGGCGTCGCCGCCTCAGGAGCCGTCGGTCACGGTGAACTTGATGTCGTCCGCGCACTCGGCCAGCTTCTGGTCGTCGTCGTTGTAGGCCTCGATCTCGATGCGGTACTCGCCCTTCGGGAGCGGCTTGTCCGCGGCGAAGGTCGTTTCCTCGACGCGCTGCCCGATGTAGGGCGACGTGACCGTCGGCGTCGTCGGGTAGAGGCTCAGCTTGTAGTAGGCCGCCTCCGGGTACTCCTGCCACTTCAGCTCGAGCCCCTGCCCGCTCACCTTCGAGCCGGCCTTCGGGTTGAGCACCTTGAGGTCGGACTTGAAGAGGTGGGTCGTCCGCACGAAGAGCGTCTGGTCGGCCGTCACCTCGTACTTGGGCGTGGTGAGGCCGCCGAGGCCGGTCGTCGCGAAGACGTAGCCGTTGGTGTCGAAGACGCGCACCGTCAGCCCCTCGTAGGTCGCGGGCGGGACGTTCGTGATGACGTAGTCGCCGTCGGCGTCCGATTTCGCCGCGTAGCTCTTGCCCGAGCAGCCGCCGAAGAACTGGTTGAACTTCTCGCAGAGCTTGACGTCGATGTTCGGCACGGGCTTGCCGTTGTAGAGCACCTTGCCCTGCACGTTGCCGGTGCCGGGCGCCGGCTTGACCTTCTCGACGCCGGTCGCGGGCTCGGCCTTGTCCGAAGAGTTCGAGGCGTTGGCGCTCGCGCGCGAAGCGTTGGCGTTGGCGTTGGCCGCCGTGTTCGACGCGGGCGCGTTCGTCCCGAGCTTGCCGCACGCGAGCGACAGGAGCGCGGCGGCCCCGGCGCAGGCCAGTAGAAGTTTCAAGAGTTTCATGGTCGTCGTTAGCCTCTGATTGATTTAAGGGGCGGTGGCTCCGATGAGAACCCGGAAGACTCGGGCCGCTTACTTGATCGTGAAGCTCACGCGTTGCGCGGCCGTCGCTTTGGCCGCGCGGTCGTCGACGGTGACGCGGAGCGTGTAGCGGCCCGGCGGCAGACCTTCGAGCGGGACTTCGGCCGCGTAGGCGAGCCGCGCGGGGTCTTGCCCTTCGGGCGAGACGCGCGCGGGCGGCGCGGTGAAGATGGCGTTGTTGCCGCGGAAGATCTGCGTCTGCAAGGTCACGTCGGGCGGTGCGGCCGCGCCGCCGCGCGCGTTGTAGACGAACAGGACGTAACGCAAAGCCGACGTGCGGTCGAAGCGACGGTCGACGCTGAACTCGGCGGCGGCGGCCGGCTCCAGCTGCGCGTCGGACTTGGACGCGCCGGCCGCGTCGGTCAGTCGCCGCGCGGCCTCGGCCCGCGTCTCGGCCACGAGCAGGCTGCTCAGCGCGAGCTTGTTCGACTTGAGGTTCGGCACCTCGACCCACTGCGTCGCGCTGCCGATGCGCCCCGTCTTCACGTCGCGCGCCGCGACGCGCACCTGGTGGAGGCCGGGCGTGAGCTTCGCCTGGTAGTTGTAGAAGACGTTCGGCGCGTGCCCGCCCTCGAAGAGCGTCGAGGGGCCGTCGAGCGAGAGGCGGCGGCTGAAGGTCTCCTCCGCCTTGCCCTTCGAGTCGTAGACGACGCCGACCACCTCGACCTCCGCCTTGACCCGCCCGGCCTCGCGCGTGAAGTTGACGGCCGAGCCCTCGACGCGTATCGCCGCCGAGAGCAGGGGGCCGCCCTCCGCCTCAAGGTAGTTGACCGAGAGCGAGGTCGGGAGTCCCGGCTTCGGCGTGAACGAGTTGAGCGCCGCGCGCATCTGCTCCTGCTCGGGGCTGAGCGGCGGCGCGGACGCGGACACCGACGCCTTCACGTTCTTCGGTTCGGACTTCGTTGCCTGCGCGGCCTTCGCCAGTTGCCCCTCCTTCGTGTCCTCGTCGATGTAGCCGTTCTGCAAACGCACCGAAAGCTCGGGCCGCCCCTTCACCTTCACCTCGACGCGGCGGAACTTGTCCTTGCCGCGCAGCTCCGGGTCGGGGCGCCACGCGAGCAGGTAGTAGCGCGAGGCCTCGGCCAGGGACTTCCCGACGTCGGGGCGCATGTCGTTATGGTTTTTGTAGAAGCGGCCGCCGGTTCTTTCGGCGATGTTGGCGAGCGGGTCTTGCATCTCGAAGCGCTCGCCCGACGCGACGCGGAAGGCCGCGCGCGAGGTGCCGGCGGGCATCGCGGCGTCGAGGCCGCGCGCGTCGAAGGTGTAGACGACGGCGTTGGCGCGGGCGGCCGCATCCGTCACGCGCCGCAGGTACTCCGAGGAGTTGGTGTTGGACGGGTCGAGCAGGAAGCCGTCCGAGATGAAGAGGACGATCTTGCGGCCGGGCATCTGCGCCGAGCGGCGCAGCGCCTGTTCGAGCGCGTAGTAGGTCTTGCGTGAGACGAGGGCGGTCATCTGGAGGATGGTGCGGGCGCGCGAGTAGGCCTGAAACGTGGCGTCCTCCTTACTGACGGCCAGGCCCTCGGCCATGATCGCGGAGGCGAACGCGTCCACCACCTCCGGGTCGCGGCGGTCGATGAGCAGCGCCTCGTACTCGGTCATCGGCGGGCGCAGGCGGTCGGTGGCCTCGCGGATTTGGTCGTCGCCGAGGCGCGCCGCGGCCTCGCGCAGGACGGCGCGGTTGTCCGTGAACTGTTGCAGGAAGCCGAGCCGCCCGCTGCTCGAGATGACGGCCGCGTTGTCTTCGTCCGTCAGCTCGTCGTCGACGAAGTGTTTGATGAGGTCGCGCGCGCGCTTGCGGTCTTCGAAGTTGAGGTGCACGTCGTCGGCGAAGATGATGACCGTCCGCCCCGCGGCCGCGGGCGCGGGCGGCGCGACGGCCGCCGCCGGACTCTTCGCCGCGCCGCCGCGCGGGGCGGGCGAGGCAGGTGGCGTCCCGGCGACGCGCTCGAAGAAGGAGACGGGGCGCGGGCTGCCTTCGACCGTCAGCTCGAAGTCCTCCTGCCTGAGCCCGTCCACGAACTTGCCCGACTTGTCGAAGACCATCACGCCGGTCTGGATCAGGTCGGTCTCGACGCGGACGACTTCCTCTTCGTCCTGCGCCGGGGCGTCCGTCTGCGGCTTCGGTTCCTGTTGTTGGGCGCGCGCGAGCAGACAGCCCGCGAGGGCGCACGCGACGACGAGCGAGTTGAGAAAGCGTCTGAGTGTTTGTGGCATAAGCTTCAGAGGGCAGGGCGACGCCCCGCTGAAAACGGCGCAGAGATTATCACGAAAGGCTTGGGGCGCCGAAGCGCTTTTTGTCAGGCGGGGCCGGAGGCGTGCGCGTCGGCGCGGGCGGCCTCGTGCTTGCGCAGGGTGAAGACCGTACCGCTGCCCTCGCGCCGCGACCAGGCGGCCTCGGCCTCGATGAGCGAGGCGCGCGCGCGGATGCCGGCGAGGCCGCGGCCTTTGAGGGCGCGCTTGTTGTCGGCGTCGAAGCCGCGGCCGTCGTCCGAGAGTTTAAGAATGAAGTCGCCCGCGTCGTCGAGGTGGACGCTCAACGAGACGTGTTCGGCGTGGGCGTGGCGGCAGACGTTGCTGACCGCCTCCTGCACGATGCGGTAGACCTGCATCTGCATCCCGGGCGAGAGCGCGAGCCGCTCTTCGAGGTGTTCGTCGCAGACGAAGTCGTACGCGAACCTGCGCCCCGAAGGCTGCTGCGCGCAGGCCGAGGCGACGGCCCATTCGAGCGCGGCGGCGAACCCGACGTTCTCAAGCACCGACGGCGAGAGGTCTTCGCAGATGCGCCGCACCTCCTGCGAGATCGATTCGATCTCCGCGCGCAGGCGCGTCGGGTCGGTGACGGTCGCGGCCCCCGTCGTCGAAGCGATGAGCGCGCCCGCGCCGGTCGCCGCCGGCTGCTGCATCTCGTCGGTGAGTAGGAGCAGCCTGCGCAGGTCTGCGAGCGTCTGGTCGTGCAGGTCGCGCGCGATGCGGCGGCGCTCGGCCTCGGCCTCGCTGGCGAGCTGGAGTCTGGCGGCGGCGAGCTGGTGGTTGGCCTCCTGCAACTCCCCGCGGCTGCGGACGACGCGTCTGTGTTGCAGCAAGGCCCAGACGAGCGCGGCCGAGGCGATGGCGAGCAGCACCGAGAGCGCGACGATGGTGCGCGGGAACGGCGCGCGCGCCACCTCGAAGTTGAGCGTGACCGTGTCGGAAGGGACGAGGTCGATGCTGTAGGCGCGCGCGGTGACGGTGTAGGCGCCGGCCGCGAGCGACTCGGTCTGGAACTGCGAGTCGCGCGAGAGCTTCTGCTTGAGCACCTGCCCCTTCGCGTCGCGCAGCGTGAAGGCGTAGAAGAACTGCTCGGGGAAGGTGCGGCTTGCGGCGGCGGCCACGTCCACGGCGAGTCCGTTCTGCGGGTACTGCAGGCGGAGCGCGCCGCCCTGTAACTCTTCGGGCTGGATGGCGCGCGAGGAGGTGACGCGCACGAGCCGCAGCACGGGCGGGAGGTTCCCCGGCTCGTAGCGCGCGAGGCCGCGCGTCGTGCCGACGAGGAGCGTCGGGTCGGACTCGCCCTGCGCGCGCAGGACGGCGAAGGCGTTGTCGGTCGGGAGTCCCTGCTCCGTCCCGAGGCGCGAGGCGACGGGGCCGAACTCCTCGTCGAACAGCACCCGCAGGAGGCCGACGCCCGCGGTCGCGCACCACGCTTGCGGCGCGCCGCCGCCTTTGGTGGCGATGACGGCGCGCGCGTCGACGCCGCCGACGAGCGCCACGAACCTCTCGTTGGGGCCGAGCACGTAGAGGCCGCGCGAGGTCGCGAGCCAGAGCCAGCCCTCGGAGTAGGAGACGCCCCACACGGTGCTCTGCCCGAGCGGCGCGAGCGCGGGCTCCGACTGCACCGACGTGCCGTCGAAGTAGAAGACGCCCGCGTTGGCCGTCCCGACCCAGAGCCGGCCGCGCGCCTCGTCGGCGTAGAGGCTGACGACGTCGCGGCCGCGCTCGTCCTGCCCCGCGCGCGGCCAGATCAGCTCGCGACGCCCGGGGCCGAGGAAGCGTTCCAGCCCGCGCCCGTAGGACGCGACGTAGACGCCCTCGCGGAAGCGCGCGATGGCGCGCACGCTGCCGCTCAACGCGGGCTCCGCCGCCTTCTTCGCCTGGGCCGCGTCCGCGCCCTTCTCGTCGGTCGCGCCGTCTTTACTCTTGCCCGCGTGCTTGCCGGGTTCAGGCGTCGCCTGTTCGGCGCTCGTGAGCGTCTTCTCGGTTCCGTCAACGCGACTTTCGTCTTCGGTCGGAGGCTGCTCGTCGACTTCGGCCGGCTTCCCCTCCTGTGCGTCCGCGCCGGGCGCCTTCGCCTCGGGCGCGAGGCGCACGGGCGCCTTCGCCTTGAGACCTTCCGCCTGCAGGCCGACGAAGAGTCCCGCGTTCGTGCCGACGAGCAGGAGGCCGCGGCTGTCCTCGGCGACCGAGTAGACGGTCTTGCCCGAGACCTCCGGCACCACGCGCCACGCGCCGCCCGCCGCCTCGTCGCGCGCGAAGAGTCCGCGACTCGTGCCCGCGAGCAGGCGGCCCGAGGCCGTGCGGTAGAGCGCGCGGATGAAGTTCGACTCGGCCTCCTGCGATAACTGCTCGACGCGGACGCCGCGCGGGTCGTAGCGGCAGACGCCGCGCGGCGTGCCGAACCAGACGACGCCCTCGCGGTCAACGAAGACGGCGTTGACCGTGTCGGAGCGCAGGCCGCCCGCGGTGCCCGCGAACGTGAAGCGCTCGACGACGCGCCCGTCCTTCAGGCGGAAGACGCCGCGCGACTCGGTGCCCGCGTACAGCTCTCCGTTCGGCGCCGCGGCGAGCGACGTGACCTTGCCCGTCGCCAACCCCGTGACCTTCGAAGGCCGCAGCGCCGGCTCCGACCTGTCCTTCGAGACCTCGACTTTGAAGAGGCCGCTGTCCGCGTTGGAGGTCTGCGCGCCGAAGAAGAGCGCGCCCGCGGAGTCGCGCGCCAGCGCCTCGACGTAGAATGCGCGGGGCCGCGCCGCGAGCTCCTTCGCCTCGCCGGAGGGCGCGAGCGTCACCAGCCCCCGGCCGCGCGTGCCGACGACGATGGCCTCGCCCACGCGCGCGAGGCTCGAAAGCTCGACCGACTGCGCCTTGCCGGCCGCGACCGTCAGGCGCTCGCCGAACTGGCGCGCCGCCACGGAGGCGCCGTCGAGGCGGCAGTCGAAGACGAGGCCGTCGCCGGTCGAGATGAGGGTGTGCTCCATCTCTTCGGCGGCGATGGCGAGCACGGTCTTGCCGCGGGTCGCCTCGACGCGGCGGAACTCCTGCGAGCCGGGCGGGCGCACGAAGGCCCCGCCGTCGGAGCCGACCCACAGCGCGCCGTCCGGCCCGACGGCGAGCACGCGCACGCGCGGCCCCGCCAGCCCCTCGCTCGTCACGGACTGCACGCGCCGCCCGTCGTAGCGCGCGAGGCCCGCGTCGGTGCCGAACCACATCTGCCCCTCGGCGTCCTGCGCCACCGCGCGCACCTGGTCTGAGGGCAGCCCGTGGAACAAGGTCACCGCGCCCCAGCGGTGCAGGCTCGGGGGCTGCGTCGCGGACTCTTCGGCCGAAGAGGAGGGCAGAAGGCAGTAGGCGGCGGGCAGTAGGCAGAGGAGCAGCGCGACGCCGTTGCGGAGGAGCTTCTGAGGGGCGCGCGCCGTCATCCTTACTTGTTCTCCATCGTCACCCTGTCGGAGATGAAGCGGTAGGTGGAGACGAGTTTGCGGAAGGCGGGCAGCGCGTCGTCGAAATCCTTCTGCGTGCGCGCGTGGAGGACGATGATGACGACGACCTTGCTCTCCTCGACGTAGGCCACCGCCTCGTGGCTGCCGGCGCGGTCGCCGCTGAAGCGTTTGACGAGCACCTTCTCCTTGCCGTTCAAGGGTGGGGCCTCGTCGTCCGCTACCTTCAGCCCCGGCGAGTGCTTGCGGAAGCCGTCCACGTCGCGTTCGACGAACTTCTCAAGCGTGTCGTCGTCGGCCTTGCCCGCGCCGTTGGCGTACATGACCGCCTTCGACTCCTTCCAGGAGGAGCCCTCGGGGTAGAAGACCGCGTGGAGCCCGTTGGGGACGCCGCTCTGGTTGTCGAGCACCCAGCCGTCGGGCGCCTTGATGGCGAAGGCGTGATCCTTGCCGTAGACGATGCCCGCGTTCGCCTCGGGTGCCTTGGGCTTCGCGTCCTGAGCGTGGGCGCCGAGGCCGCAGAGGAGCAGGAGGCAGGCGGCGCGTAAGATTCTTGCTGGCATTGAGGGTTTGACTCCTTTATAAGGCGGAGGAGGTTGGACTTCAGTGGCGCGGTTCGTCCATGAAGCGCTTGCGGTCGCGTTCGATCCAGTGTTCGAGGTCGGTGGCGGCCTTCTCGAGCTCGTCGGAGTTGATGAGGCCGCGGCGCAGCGCCTCGAAGAAGGCGCGCGTGCGCATGTTGTAGGCGAGCTTGTCGTAGGCCTCGTGCGGCGTGCCCTCGGGGATGGAGACGAAGAGCTTTTCGTAGAGCGTGGCGAGGCGGCTCTCGACGCCGCGCAGGGAGAGCGCGCACTTGCGCGCGATGGCCCAGTTCGAGAGGCCGAGCGCGAGGTAGTAGAGCGCCTCGGCCTCGAACTCGGTGAGGAGCGGCCGCTTGAAGGAGTCTTTGAAGGCCGGGTCGATCATGTCGGCGCCGTCTTCGAGCACGGCGGCGACGAAGCGCAGGAAGCGACTCTCGGGGTTGTTCTTGTGGATGAAGCCGTAGGCGGGCTGCGGCTCGACCGAGCGGACGATCTTGCGCAGCTCGTTGATGTAGACCTCGTGCGCGAACTGCGTCCAGAAGATGATGCGCGCCGAGG
>Ga0213876_10000083_pt1 | contig 107933 bp, 90 predicted proteins | sample BarmaccomBMRX_R9_FD_160113 | JGI IMG/M metagenome (GOLD analysis project Ga0213876, IMG submission 160113) | Root-associated microbial communities from Barbacenia macrantha in rupestrian grasslands, the National Park of Serra do Cipo, Brazil - RX_R9 | ecosystem: Host-associated > Plants >... | reverse complement strand
CGGTCGAGAGCTGCGCGGTCGTGATGAGCGCGATGACGTCCGCCTGCGGCAGCGGCGGGTCGGACGTGGCCGTCGTCGTCAGGCCGCCCGAGAGCGGCCCCGACATCGTCACCGTCACGCGGTAGCCGCGGATGTCCGCCTGCGCCTGCAGGTTGATGACGGGCGGCGCCTCGACCCGCGGCGGCAGGTCTATGATGGCGCGCTGGATTTCGTAGCGGTCGTTGCGGAAGGCCACCGTGCCGCGCGTCGCGGTGATGCGGCCCGAAGTGACCGGCGCGTCGATGGGGCCGCTCACGCGCAGGTTGAGCGAGCCGACCATGTCCGCGAGGTTGTTGCGCACGACGAGCGCGTCCTGCCCCTGAATCGTCAGCCCCAGGGTGACCGGGCCGAACGGGCCGCCGCCGACGACGACCCCGCCGCCCGCGCCCGACGTGATGGGCACCTCGTTGCGCCGGTCGATGAGGTCGGCGAGGTCTATGTCCTCCGTGATCTCCGTGCGGCGCACCTTGACCGTGCCCTCCGCGATGACGCCCTCGGTGCCGCCGCGGATTTCGAGGTCGGCGTCGGCCGTCGTCGGCAGGTCGCCGAGGAAGGCCGGCAGGGTGACGAAGGCCGCGGCCGGCACCGTCACGTTCTCGCCGCGCGCGACGAGTCGGAACTGCGTCGGCTGGAAGCCCGAGATGAGGGCGCCGCCCGTCGCCGAGACGCGCCCGCCGCCGAGCCGGCCCGTCAGAGATTCGAGGTTCGCCTGGTTCGAGTTGAAGCGCACCGAGGCGTTGATCTGCGTCGCCATCAGGCGCTCGTTCTCTAAGAGCAGCGCGAGCGAGGCGTTCTCGACCGAGGCCGTGCCCGTCACCTGCGGCTGCTCGAACGTGCCCGTCACGCCGACGGCGACGCGCGCCACGCCTGAGAGGAAGAGGTTGCGGCTCGCGTTCGAAAGGAAGCGGAGGTTCAGGTCGCCGTTGACCGAGAGGTTCATGTGGCCGCCCGAGGCGAGCGCGGCCGTGCCGCCGAAGGTGATGTTCGTCCCCGTGCCCGTGAACCTCGTCCGCTCGAACGTGACCTCGTTCGGCTTGAAGGTGACGACGAGCGGGTTCTCCGCGCGCAGCTCCACGTCCTGCACCTGCACGGCCAGCTCCGAGAACTCCGCGCGGCCCGTGATGGTGTCGGCGATGGACGCGTCCTCCTCCTCGGGGGCCAGCGTGCCCGAGGCGCGGATGGTGCCCGTCGCGCGGCCCGTCACCTGCACGTTCGGGTTGTTGAGCAGCGCGGCGAAGAGCGGCGTCAGGTCTGCGCCCGTCAGAGTCGTCTCGGCCGTGAAGGGGAAGAAGTCTTCGCCGATGTCGAGCGTGGCGCGGACGACCTGCGGCTTGCCGAAGAGTCCGGTCGTCAGCTCGGCGACGAACTGCTGCTTCTCGTTCATCCGGCCGACGAGCGTCAACTGCCCCGCGGGCTGGCCGTTGACGGTCACGTCGCGCCCCTGCGCGTTGATCTCGGCCGTGAGCTGGCCCGGCGGGTAGACGTTCCCCGAGAGCGAGGCCGTGAAGTCCGCCTTGCCCGCGAGCGCGGGCAGGCGGCCGCCGCTCCCCGTGAGCGAAGTGACGAGCGCGAGGTCTACGTTCTTCCCCTCGACGTGGAAGTCTTTGACGGCGATGGTGGGCACCCCGGCCACGCCCTCGCCTAACGTGACGCCGCCGCCCGCCGTGACGTGGCCGTCGCCGAGCCGCATGTCGAAGGTGTCGATGTTGGCGCCCGAGCCGCTGAAGGTCGCGCGCGCGACGATCTCGTCATACGGCGTCGTGCCGATGCGCCCGCCCGCGACGCGCAGGTCTGCGCTGCCCTGCATCGCGCCGGGGTAGCCCCTCACGCTAACCTTCCCCGAGGCCGCCCCCATCCCCGAGAGGTTGCTCACGACCGCGCCGGACGTGCCCTGCTCGCCGAGGCCGAGCGCGCCGAGCAGGTTGCCGGCGTTGACCTTGTCGAGCGCGGCGTCGAAGTCGATGTTGTTCGTGCCCGCGCGCGGGATGACCGCCGAGAAGGTGACGCCGCCGCCGTTCGGCTCGGCGAGGCGGCCGTTGTCGATGCGCGTCTCCGTAGGCGTAGAGGCGACGTCGGCCGAGAGCGCGCCGAGGTCGCGCCCGCGGACGTTGAGCGACTGTAGCTCGAAGCGGCCGTTGACGACCGGCGCGTCGAGGTCGCCCGTGACGTTGCCTTTGAAGCTCAGGTTGCCGGCGAGCCCGACCGGCTTGATCTTCTCCTCGTAGTCGGAGAGGAGGCCGGTCGAGAGGGCTATTGATTGCAGCTCGGCGGCGTCGGTCGAGTTGAGGTTGACGGCGAGGTCGGAGCCGCCGCGGAAGGAGAAGCGGCCCGTCGCGTTCAGCTCGGTCGCGCCCGCCCGCAGGTTCGCGCGCTCGATGTTGAAAAGGCCGCGGTCGGCCGTCAGCGCGAGCTGACCCGTGAGGGGCGTGCGCGCCGCCGCGTCGCGCCCCGTCGCGCCCTCGAAGGTCGCGTCCACGCGCCCCGAGGCGAGTTTGAATTCGGTGCCGGGGAAGGTGAGGTTGACGGTGCCGGTCGCGGCGCCCGTCAGGGGCACCGCGTTCCCCGAGGTGAGCGCGAGCAGCCCGCCCGCGTCCACGTTCTCGAAGGTCGCGCGGACACTCGAAGAGGCGCGGCCCGTGGTGGCGATGGTCGCGCTCCCGCGCGCGCTGCCGTTGAAGATGTCCGCGACGAAGTCGTTCAACTGAATCTGCTCGTTCGTCGCGACGACCGCCGCGCGCGCCTTGCCCATATTCAACTGACCCAACACGCCGCCGCCCAGACTCAAGTCGGCGCTCGCGCGGTAGCGTCCGCCCGGCTCAAGCGTGAAGCGCGGGCGCGCGAGCCGAACGTTATCGACGCGCCCCTGCTGCGGCTCGCCGCCCTTCGAAGTCGGCGGCACGTTGAAGGCCACGGTGCCCACGCCGATGTCGTTCGAGGTTCCTTCGACGCGGCCGCCGGAGGAGATGGCGAGGCGGACGCCCGCGATGTTGATGCTGCCCGTGCGCGCGCCCGCCGCGTTGAGGCCCGCGACGTTCAGGCGCGCCACGGTCGCCGTCGCGGAGTTGTCGGCGTTGACGGTCGCGTCAATCCCCGCGGCCTGCACGCCGCCGACCGTCGCGCCCTTCGAATCAATCCGGCCCGCGCGCGCCGAGTCGGCCGTCACCCGCAAGCGCCCCGCCCCGTCGCGCGCGGCCTTGAGCCCCGAGACCTGCGCGCCCGCGACGCGCCCGCCGCCGAAGACGACCGAGTCGGCCGAGGCCGAGGTCGCGCTCCCGCCCGAAACCTCCCCGTCGCGCAGCTCGGCCCGCGCGTCCTTCACGAAGAGGCCCATCACGCTCGTCGAGCCGCTCCGCGCGGCGGCCGCGCGCAAATCGCCGAGCCAGCGGAAGTCTGAGCCCGTCCCCGTCACGCCGCCGACGAGCTGCACCATGTTCAACTGGAAGTCGCCCGCCGTGAGCAGCTCGGCGACGGCCTTGCCCTGAGCCTCGTAGGCGCTCCCCTGCCCCGACGCGCTGGCGTTGACCTGCAGAGCCTTGAGGCGCACGCCGTCGGCCGCGAGCGCGTCCGAGACGAGGCTGCCCTCGACCCTGTACTTGTCGCCCTCGCCCTTGACCTTCCCCTCGAAGCGGCCCGCGCCGCGCATCGTCGTCTCAAGCCTCAGCACGTCCGAGGTCTGCGTCACGTCCACGTCGGCGCGCACGTCCATGTGGTATCGGAGCGCGCGCCAGTCGTCGAGCGCGCCCGTCAGGTGTGCCTCCGCGACTGGCGACTTGAGGACGAGTTCCTGTACGTCCGCGCGCACCTGGTTGGCGCGCGCGCTCAGGGTGATGTCCACGGGCTCGACCGTGCGCCCGTTCATCGTGAAGGTCGAGCCGGTCGAGGCGAACTCGATGACGTTCATGCGGCTCTCTTCGGGCGCGTTGGGGTCGTCGGGGCGGACGGTGGCGCGGACGTTGCGGGCCTCGCCCGAGATGTCGTAGCGGCGGTCGTCGTAGTGGACGACGGCGTCGTTGACCTTGATGTGCGCGGTCGAGTAGGCGAAGAGGATGCGGCGGTTCGGGTCGGGCGGCGGGACGGTCAGGCCCGAGAAGTTCGAGCGCCCCTCGGCGTCGTACGTGACCCAGATTTCCGGCCGGTCGACGGTCAGGCTTTCGAGGTTGACGTTGCGCGACAGCCGCAGCGCCCAGAGGTCTTCGACGCGGACGACGGCGACGATGCGGCCGACGTTGCCCAGGGACGCGCCGGTCTTGGCGTTGTAGAGCTTGAGGTCTGTGATCTCGACCTCGCGCGGCCCGAGGCGCGAGCTGAAGCCGCCGACCTCGGCCCTGACGTTGTACTTGGCGAGCGTCGAGACGATCTGGCCCGCGACGTAGCGGTCGATCTGCCCCGTGCGGTAGAGCAGGAAGAGGATGAAGGCGAGCGCGACGACGGCGACGACGCCGACTATCGCAGTCCACATCGCGTTGCGCCGGTTGACCACGCGCCGCCAGCCGCGCCGCCGGCGCGCGGCGGGCGTCCCGGCCCCGGGACTCTCATCAGGCGGCGGCGGTGTCGGCTGAGCGTCTCGCTCGTCGTGCTCGTCCGTCGGCATAACTTTTCCGTGAAGTGCCGCCCGGGGGAGTGGCGGCGGAGAAACTGAACGGGAAGAGAAACCTTAAATCTTGCTCGGTTGAATCCAGCGCGACCTGAATTCACCACAGAGACACAGAGGCACAGCTTGAAGAGAGCTAAAGATGAAGCCGTGTCCTAGCTGTGTCTCTGTGTCTCTGTGGTTAAAAACATCGTTCGCATTCCCTCAAGCGGGCGCCACGTCCGGCCCCGGGGTGTTCGCCAGCCTCGCCCCGCGCTCGTCGCGCGCGGGGGTCCCGAGCGGGACGTTGCCGACGATCTCCAGCTCGAAGCCTTCGAGCGCGGAGACGCGCGGCGGGTGGTTCGTGAGCAGGAGTATCCGGCGCAGCCCCAGCCCGTGGAGTATCTGCGCGCCGACGCCGTAGTCGCGGTCGGAGCCGTAGCCGGTCTGGAGGCTCGCCTCCTCCTTCGACAGCCCGCCCTCGCTCATGAGCTGGTAGGTTCGGAGCTGGTGGACGAGGTCGAGGTTGTTCTGCCGCTGGCGCAGGTACAAAACGACGCCGCGCCCCTCGGCCGCGATGCGCTCCAGGGCGGCGTGGAGCTGGAACCCCGTGTCGTCCACGAGCGAGCCGAACATATCGCAGGTCACGTTCTCAGTATGTACGCGGACGAGCACAGGGTCTTCGGTGCGCACCTCGCCCATCACCATCGCGAGGTGCACCTCCTCGCTCAGGACGTTCTCGAAGGCGATGGCGCGGAAGAGTCCGTAGACCGTGGGCAAGTCCGTCTCGACCGCGCGCCGCACCAGAATCTCCTTCTGCATGCGGTAGCGGACGAGGTCTGCGACCGTGATGATCTTCAGGTCGTGGCGCGCGGCGAACTCTTCGAGCTGCGGCATGCGCGCCATCGTGCCGTCCTCGTTCATGATCTCGCAGATGACGGCCGAGGGGTTGAGGCCCGCGATGCGCGCGAGGTCCACGCTGGCCTCGGTCTGCCCGGGCCGGACGAGCACGCCGCCCTTCTTGGCGCGGAGGGGGAAGACGTGGCCGGGGCGGGCCAAGTCCTGCGGGCGCGTCTTGGGGTCGACGGCGGTCAGGATGGTCGTCGCGCGGTCGGCGGCCGAGATGCCGGTCGTGACGCCCTTGCGCGCCTCGATGGAGACGGTGAAGGCGGTGCCGAGGAAGGAGGTGTTGTCGGCGACCTGCATCGTCAGGTGCAGCTCGTCGCAGCGCTCCTCGGTCAGGGGCATGCAGATGAGGCCGCGGGCGTGGGTCGCCATGAAGTTGATCGTCTCGGGCGTGACCAACTCCGCGGCGCAGACGAGGTCGCCCTCGTTCTCGCGATCCTCGTCGTCCACGATAATGACCATGCGGCCGTCGCGCATGTCGGCGGCGGCCTCTTCGATGGAAGCAAAAGGCATCGGGATACGGCCTTTAAAATCGACTGTGGAGAGCGTTAGCGGTCGGCGCTTATGTTACCCGAAACCGGCCGTTTTGGCGAACGGATTGTGCCCCGGGCGTCCTTTGGAGAGGTTTAAGGCTGGACGGGTTGCCAGAGGAATTTCACCACAGAGACACAGAGGCACGGCCCGGGGCCTAATCGCTCCCGGCTGTGCCTCTGTGTCTCTGTGGTGAAATCTGTCTTCCTCTACTGCGGGCCGAAGCGCTTGCGGTACTCGTCCGAAGAGAGGAAGGCTTTGACCATCTCGGCCTGGATGAAGTCGCCGCGGAAGAAGTTGAGCTTACTCAGCCAGAAGTTGTAGCCGTCGAGGGTCGAGTCCGGCCCCTCGTTCGGGTTGCGCCTGAGGTAGCCGAAGTACTCCATCAGCACGAAGGCGCGGTTGAACTCCTGTTTCGTGAACTCCGCGTTCAGGGCCATCTGGCGCAGGACGGAGGCGCGCGTCTCGGTGCCGCCGGAGAGGCCCGCGATGAACTGCTCGCGCTCGGAGAAGGTCAGCGCGCCCGGCTCCGTCTCGCGGAAGGGGTGCGAGATGTTGTTGTTGAGCGCGTCCACGTACTGCGCCGCGGTCATCGCCTCGGGGTAGCGCTCCTTAAACTCCGGGCGCTCGACGAACTCCTCGGCGAAGCGCCGCTGGTTCTCTTCGAGCTGCGCCTCCCAGCCCGCGCGCCCCACCACGACGCCCGCGGCCGTCCTGCGCGTGTCGGCGAAGAACTCCGCCATGCGAGGCATCTGCCCCGTCGCGGCCTTGTGCATGAGGTAGACGTAGAAGCCCGTCCGCTGGAACTCGATGGAGAGGAAGAACGCGGCCGAAACGTTGACGCGCTTCACGTCGAGGCAGGGCGAGGGGCTGAAGGGGCAGTTCCTGACGACGTCTTCGTACCAGAAGGTGAGCCCTTCGGCGTCCGGCTCGCGCCCGAGGAAATCGACGTAGTGCTGTCGGACGAAGAAGGCCGCGTCGTCGAGCGGGTGCATCGAGGCGGGCCGCGCCTGCCCCGCGGGCGTGAACGGGCGGCTCGTCTTGCGCGCGCCGTCCGAGAACTCGGCCGTGACGGTGAAGGTCTCGTCGGCGGGCAGCGTGCCGAGCGAGAAGACGCGCGCCTCCCCCTTGTGCGCGAGCGCCGAGGCGCGCCCCGTCCAGCGCTCCAGCTTCACGCGCGAGACGAGGTCGTTGCCCGCGCGCACCGGCTCCTTCCACTCGACGACGCGGTAGCCGTCGTCCGGGAAATTGACGCCGACGCTCGCGAACGTCACCCCGCCCACCGTCCAGACGGCGAAGGTGGTGTCGTCCGGGAGCGAAGCCTCCTCCCAGTGCTCGACGACCTGGCTCGGGTCGAAGGCGACGCCGCGGACGTTGTGGCCGCGCGACTTGACGGTGAACGTGTAAGCGCCCGGCGCGAGCGCGCCGAGGTCGAAGAAGTACTCTTTATAGACGAGCGCCTGCGTCGTGACGCCCGTCCAACGGTCGACGACGAAATCGACGGAGAGGTCGTTGCCCTGGCGCGTCACGTCGCCGACGCCGGCGACGCGGTAGCCGCCGTCGTTGAAGGTGAGGTTGACGCGCGCGAACGTGTGGTCGCCGGAAGTCCAGACGCGCACGGCCGTCATGTCCGCGCGCAGGATGAAAGGCTCGAACGTCTCCGTCTGCGCGCGCGCGGGCGGTGCGGCGAAGGCTGACAACAGCGCGGCGAGGAGTGCGGTCTGGCGGATGAGTGTGAAGCGAGGGACGAACTTCATCAGGAATGCTCCCTTCGGGATCGGAATTACTCTTCACCCCGAAGACGCCGCCGCGGGCCGAGAACCCACGGACATTTTCCCGGCTACCTGTACCCCAACTCGGACAGGCGCTCAAGGGTGAGTCCCGACTGCGTCTCGCCCTGGCGCGCGCCGAACCGTAGGATGCGCTCGACGTACTTGGCGATGATGTCCGCTTCGAGGTTGACGGCGTCGCCGGGGCGCAAGTGTGAGAGGTTCGTCACGGCCCAGGTCTTCGGGATGACGGCGACCTCGAAGTGGTCTTCGGCGAGCGCGGCGACGGTGAGGCTGATGCCCTCGACCGCGACCGAGCCTTTGAAGACGAGGTAGCGCGCGAACTCCGGAGGGAAGCCGACGCGCACCGTCCAGGAGCCGCCGTGCTCCTCGGCCGAGAGGAAGCGCCCGCGCGCGTCCACGTGCCCCTGCACGATGTGCCCGCCGAGCCGCGTCGAGGGCGTCACGGCCCTTTCGAGGTTGACCGCGGAGCCGGCGCGCAAGGTGCCGAGCGTCGAGCGCTGCAAAGTCTCGCGCGAGCCGTCGGCCGCGAACGAGTCGCGCCGCACTTCGAGCGCCGTCAGGCAGACGCCGTTGACGGCAATCGAGTCGCCCTCGGCCGTCCCTTCGGTCACGACGCGCGCCTCCACCGTCATCCGCACGCCCTCGCCCCGCCGCTCCAGAGAGCGCACGCGCCCCAGTTCTTCAATGATGCCAGTGAACATATGATTTACTGCTGCTGCTTCATCTTTGAGACTATTTCTACAGCATCCTGCAACGAGGACGCATTAAAACATTGGTCTGCCAATCCAACCTCTACTAAGTAATGCATAGGCTTCGTGTTCTTGATTAAATTCCACTGTGGTCTATCTACCTGAAGCAAGTCAATTTCGTTGCTATGACTGACGAATAAATCCATGTGCTTGGCGTCACGCAAAGTGTTAGCGAGTTTTTTCCTTGTCCAAGCATCTGCTCGACCAGAAGTAACCTGCTGAGGTCTATCTTCTGATCTAGTTACAGAATCTGTTAGCTGATTTTTTTGTTTGAGTTGTTTGATTTCATCTTCGCCTATCAAACCCAAAAGATACCCGGATATAGCTTTGAGGTCTTCCTGCGAAGGGTTATCAGGAATTTTAATGTTCTCAGGATTAGGAGTTTCAGGTAGAGATTCAGCAAGATTAGGGAAAGATTCTTTAATAAAATCCAGAGTCCAACTAAGAAATGGGAGCAAATCATTTGCCTGTTGTAATGCAGCGGCGCGGTTTGCCTCATTTTCTTCAGGAGTAATCTGGCGATCTGATTTTTGAACAAAGGAGGAGTGTTGACGTGCGACGATGCTCCAACTCTCAGCTTCAGTTGTCATATCATCAATGAGCTTAAAAAAACTAGACACTGCTGCCCTCGCCTGACCGGAAAGAAGAAGCAGTTGCAAATTAGAATAACTGTCTGTTCGGTAGGGTTGAAGCTGAAACATACTTACCCTTTCGACGAGAAGTTTATCTCGGTCGGTTCTGTCGCTACTGCTAATTAACTCATGCATAATCACGTTTGAGAGCACATACCTAACCTTTAGGGCATTCATATCCTCTATGATTGTTCTCGCAACTGCCTCTTCGGCTTTACAAAGCTGCACGAAAAAGTTCGTATCAAAATAAACAGTAAAAGGTCTCTTCATAAATTCACCTGCCCCAACTCCTCGATAATGCCTGCGAACATAAACCTCTCCGGATAAACTGAAGGCCGCCCGTGACTTCACACACGGGCGGCCCCGATGGAAACTCAACAGCCGCTAACTTGTGGACTGCGACTCAAGCTTCTCAACGCGCTCTTTCAGCGCCTCAACCCGTCCTCTCGTTTCACGCTGGTCAATACGTATGCGCAGATTGTCCTCGTGCAACAGCTCGACGCCGTGGCGGAGTTCCTTGACCTCCTTCTCTATGCCATCCAGGCGAGCCTCAATTCCGTCAAGCCGCGCCTGCACTGCTTCCCAGAGCGGTCGCGTTTCGCGCAGGCGCGTGTCTACCTTCTCTTCAAGCGTGGTTAGTCGCCCGTCGAGCGCGTCAACTTTGGTTTCGAGTCTATCCATTCGCCCGTCCAGCGAGTCGAAGCGTGCGAAGACTCTTTCTTCGAAGGAGCGGGAGTCCGGCATCTCTTGTGTGGGATTATCGCTCATCGGCGTTTTCCTCTGGCGGTGATTATGGAGCCAGTCCGTAGGAAGGCTCAAGCCTCTGCCTCACCCCTTTGGGAACCGCCGGGCTGTCGGTCACGAACGGTTCGGAGCATTCTCTCGAAGACCTCTTCGACGGAGAGTTCGGTCGTGTCGATGACGACGGCGTCGTCCGCGATGGCCAGCGGCGAATCGGCGCGCGTGGCGTCGCGGAGGTCGCGCTCGTTGATGTCGGCGAGCGTGGCCTCGAAGTCGCTCGCCGCGTCGCGCACGCTCTCCTCGTCGAAGCGGCGGCGCGCGCGCGCCTCGGGCGCGGCCGTCAGGAAGAACTTCACGTCGGCCGAGGGGAAGACGACCGTGCCGATGTCGCGCCCGTCGAGCACACAGCCCGCGCCCGCCTCGCCCATCTCGCGCTGCCGGCGCACGAGCTCGCGCCGCACGCCGGGCACGGCCGAGACGACCGAAGCCCCGCGCCCCGCCGCCTCGCCCCGTATCTCTTCGGACACGTCGCGCTCGTCGAGGAAGACGCGCAGAGAGTCCGGGTCGCCTTCGAGCCTGATGCGCGCGTGGTGCGCGACGCACGTCAGCCTCTCCGCGTCCGAATCCTTCACGCCCTCCGCGGCCGCGGCCAGAGCGACGGCGCGGTACATCGCGCCCGTGTCGATGTAGAGCAGGCCCAGCTCGCGCGCGAGCCTGCGGCCCAGCGTAGACTTCCCCGCCCCGGAAGGCCCGTCGATGGCGACGATGAATGGTTTTGTCATAAGTAGTCAGTAGTCAGTAGAAGAACTAAACACTTTCACACGAAAGCCGCGAAGACTTCGTTCGAGAGCAGCGCGCCGGCCGGGGTGAGGCGGAGCACGTCGCCCTCTATTTCGATCAGCCCGGCCTCGTCGAAGCGCGCGAGGTCTGCGGCGTAGTCCGCGCGCACGTCGCTGTGGTAGCGGGCGCGGTGCTCGGCTAGGTCAACGCCTTTGGATAAAAGCCGGAGGCCGAGGAAGAGCGCCTCGGCGCCCGCGCCGCGCTCGTCCAGCTCCTCGCGGGAGACGACCGCGTCGCCCCTCTCTTCGATCAACTTCGAGTAGGCGCGCGCGTCGCGCTCGTTCGACCAGCGCGTGCGGCGGCCGTCGAAGGAGTGCGCCGAGTTGCCGAAGCCGTAGAAGGGCGCGCCCGTCCAGTACTTCAGATTGTGCCTCGACTCGCGGCCCGGCAGGCAGAAGTTGGAAATCTCGTACTGCTCGTAGCCGGCCGCGTGCGCGCGCTCGACCATCACGCGGTACATCTCGGCCGCGAGGTCTGGGTCGGGTACGGCGTAGCGCCCCTGACGAATCTGTTCGGCGAGCGGCGTCCCTTCGTGCACTTCGAGCAGGTAGAGCGAGAGGTGTTCGGGCCTGAGCGCGAGCGCCTCTTCCAGGTTTCGCTCCCAGCCCGCGAGCGTCTGGCGGGGGAGTCCGGCGATGAGGTCGAAGCTGATGTTGTCGAAGCCCGCGGCGCGCAGCTCCGCGAAAGTCTTGCGCGTGTCGTCGGCGGTGTGCGTGCGGCCGAGGCGCTTCAACTCCCGGTCGTCGAAGGTCTGCGCGCCGAAGCTCGCGCGGTTGACGCCCGCCCCGCGCAGCGCATGAAGGCGCTCGGGCGTGACCGTGCCCGGGTTCATCTCAAGCGTCACCTCTGCGCCTTCGTCAACGTCGAACTTACCGCGCACGGCTTCGAGCACGCGCGCGACCTGCGCGGGCTTGAGCAGAGAGGGCGTGCCGCCGCCGAAGTAGACGGTGTCGACTTCGCGGCTCAAGCCTTGCGGGTCGAAGGACTCTATCTCGCGCGCGAGCGCGGCGACGTAGTTTGCGGCGAGCGCCTCTTCGAAGGCACCCGTGGCGAAGTCGCAGTAAGAGCAGCGCGAACGACAGAAGGGTACGTGGATGTATATTCCCGCGCGGTTCATGTTCGAAAGATGCCCGATTATAACATGCGCGCGGCGGCTCAACTTCCCGTGTGCGTTAGGCGACAGATGCGACGCGCGCCTGTATGTTTTTCGCAAGCGCCGTGTACGACTTTAAATTAGTTCGCGACAGTACCAAGTGCTTCGAGCTTTTAAGCGTTTGGCGAAAGCTGAGCAAAGGAGAAGAGTTTAATTTCTAAAACTCACGTGTGTGGGACGCGTGCCGCCGTGGCATGTGGTTTGTTGTGTGAAGGAACAAAAGCAGAACACGACGGATGAATGCGCGGCCATTCTCAACGTCTCTTCTATTTGAAAAGCTCGCGCGTTTCATCCGATGGATAAACGACAACACCAACACTTTGGAGGAAGCGTCTATGGCAGACAACATGGAAGGAACTGGCGGCGGTAGCACTGGCGGCGGCTCTTCGAGCGGCGGCGGTGGCGGCAGCAGCTCTGGCGGCGGTGGCGGCAGCTCCTCCGGCGGCGGCAGCGGCTCGGGCGGCAGCTCGGGCGGCGGCGGCAGCACCGGCGGCGGCGGCGGTTCGTCGAGCGGTTCGGGCGGCGGCGGCACGTCGGGTGGCGGTGGCGGCAGCTCGTCGGGCGGCAGCACCTCCGGTGGTGGTGGTGGCGGGAGTTCGTCCGGCGGCGGCGGTGGCGGCACCGGCGGCTCTTCCGGCGGCGGCGGCGGTTCATCCAGCGGCTCGGGCGGCGGAGGCTCTTCGAGCGGCGGCGGTGGCGGCAGCAGCTCCGGCGGCGGCGGCAACAGCTAGAGACATCATTAACCACTAAAGCAAGAGGCGCGCGGGCCATCGCTCGCGCGCCTCAGTTTATTTGGGAGTAGGCAGTAGGCAGTAGGCAGTTAAGAGTGCCGTTGCTGATACCGCCTTGCGAGATGGAATAAGCCCCTCGTCGCTGGGAGCGCGGGCATCCCTGCCCGCAAGCGTGCTTTCGCGCGCTGACCGTCTCGCGTCTTACCTCACCGTTGAGACATCAAGTCTCCCTGCCTTCGCGCTCTCGCGCTCATGCGGGCAGGGATGCCCGCGCTCCCAGCTTTAAGCAGCCTTATTTCAATCTGCAAGTCGGTATGAGAACCTTGAATTAACCTTACAACGTTCTTAACGCGGAGCGACTGCCTACTGCCTACTGCTCTTACTTGAGGCGGCGGAGGCTCCCCTCGCCGCTGATCTTGCGCCGCTCGACGTTGGCGACGCGCTCGGCTTCGGCGAAGACGCGCATGAAGTTGCCGCCGAGAATCTTCAAGACCTCCTCGTCCGAATGGCCGCGCCGCAGAAGCTCGTAGGTGATGTTCGGCAGGTCGCCCACGTCGTTGATGCCTTCGGGCAGGTTGGGCACGCCGTCGAAGTCGGAGCCGAGGCCGACGTGGTCTATCCCTGCGACCTTCGCGATGTGCTCGATGTGATCGACGAGCATCGAGAGCGTCGTGTTCGGGATGGGGTTCTGGTCGTTGAGCCTCTTCAGCTCTTCGTCCAGGCGCTTCGGGTCGTCCTTGAACTGCGCGCGCAGTGCGTCGCGCTGCGCCTTCAGCTTCTCGTCGCGTTCGTTCCCGGCCACGCGCACCTTCTCGTCGAGGAAGGCCGGGTAGAAGTTGACCATCACGACGCCGCCGTTCCGCGCGATGCGCTTCAGGAGTTCGTCCGGCACGTTCCGCTTGTGGTTCGAGAAGACGCGCGCCGAAGAGTGCGAGGCGATGACCGGCGCCTTCGACACGTCGAGCACGTCCGACATCGTCTCGTCCGAGACGTGGGAGATGTCCACGAGCATCCCCAGGCGGTTCATCTCGGCGACGACCTCCTTGCCGAAGTCCGAAAGCCCGCCGTGGCGCGGAGTGTCGCAGCAGGCGTCGGCCCACTCGTTCGTGTTGTTGTGCGTCAAGGTCATGTAGCGCACGCCGAGGCGGTAGAACTCGCGCAGCGCCGGCAGGGAGTTCTCGATGGCGTGCCCGCCTTCGATGCCCATCAGCACGCCGACCTTCCCCTCCTTCTTCGCGCGCCGGATGTCGGCGGTCGAGGTCGCCAGCATCAAGTCACGCGGGTACTTCTCGATCATCCTGTAGCTGACGTCGATCAAATCCAGCGCGCGCCGCGCAGACCCGCCCTGCGTCGTGTAGTTCTTCGCGACCCAGTCGGGGGTCGCGTACTGCCTGTCCACGTAGATGGAGAAGAACTCCCCCGTCATGCCCCCCTTCTTCAGGCGCGCGATGTCCGTGTGGTACTTCCCCGCCGAAGAGACGCCGATGTCGTAATCCTCGTCCGCCATGATGGTCGGAATGTCGTTATGCCCGTCGACCACGATGGCCCTCTTCTGCAAAGCCAGCGCACGCCGCCACAACTTCTCATCCCTCTGCGGCGTCGCGCCCGCCTGCGGCGCGGGCGTCTGCGCTTTCGTAGACTTGGCCGCGGCCTTCCGCGCGGGCGGCGCAAACGCGAGCAAGACCGAGGCGACAACGCAGAAGAGAATAAGGACGCGCAGCAATCTATTCATCATTTATTCCTACTTTTCATCTGAGTCTTTCGGCCGGAGAGCGTGCGGGATTATAAAGTGGCGCCCGCGCGTTTGTCTCGCGCGGATACCCTGTGCAGTTGGCGGCATCTACCTGCCCGGCTGAAAACAGATTCCGTCGAGTACACGGTCGAACGCGTCGGCGGCCTCCCGTGAATCGGTCTCGTAGTCATATATCTCATACAAAGAGGGGTTGCCGAGATGGCGCCAGTACCTCCCCTCTCTGTTGACGCCCCGCCAGTCGATGCCGAGTGAGGTTCGACGGTATGTGTAGTTCGGAGACGAGAGGAGCGTCTCGGCGGAAGGGTAGGAGGAGCCGTACATGTTGCCCAGACCGCCCCGGAGCCAGCTCTTCTTCTCGCCGACACCGTACCCGATGAAGTAGTACCTGTAATCCGTATCGTAACCGGTTTTGAACTTCCAGGCGCGCGGCACGGCTATCTTCAGGAACGTCCCCACAATCCTGTCCCGCCCCGCCTTCGTCCGCCCGCAATTGGGGACTTCCCACAACTGCACGTCCTTCTCCGGCTCAAGGATTACGTCGAAGTTCGTGTGCGCGGCGTCGAGCCGGACGGCCTGCGGAACAAAGCCCTTCTTATCGAAGATGAGGGCCTTCCAATACTTGATGAGCACGTCAGAGGCGAACTTGAAGCGCCCGCTCTCGTCCGTCCGGCCGAAGCCGCTGATGTAGACGTCTTTGATGGGCGCTCCGCCCGCGGTCTTCACATAACCCTGAATCTCGACGACCTGCGCGCCTACGGTCTCTGTCCCGCCCAGCAGCACGTTTAAAAAGACGAGCGCACACAGCAGCCTCATACCTTCTGCTCCTGACGTTAGGACTGCGCCTCTGCTCAACTGATGGAAGCGACGTAGTCGGCCGGGAGGCCGAGGCGCGCGGCCAGTGCCTTGAGTTTAGAGGCGTACTGCGGGTTGCGTTCCGCGGGCGCGGGCGGCGCGGGGAGGTTGAAGCAGAGGGCCGGGACGTACGTGCCGTCGCACAGTTGCGCGCAGACCGCCTCGGGCCTGTAGGCGCTGACCGAGGCTTCCGTGTAGAGCGCGTCCACCTCCCGGCGCGTGAGGGAGAAGAGGAGGCCGTGCACCTCGCCGCCGTCGCACGGCGCGAGCGTCGCGCGCTCGCCGATGACGAGGCGGAAGTTCTCGACCGACGCCAGGCGCCGGCCCTCCGGCTTCAGGCCCTTCTCCCGCAGGAGCGACTCGTCCATGAAGAGGCCGTAGAAGAAGACCTCGACCCTCGCGCCCTCGTCTTCAGACATCGGAGCCGTCCTCGCGCTTCAGCCCTTCGGCGAGGGCGGCTGGATGATGAGCGTGGACACGCCCACGCCCGTGTTGCCGGTGGACTGTTGAAAGGCCGTGACCGTAAGCTCGTATATCTCGGCCTGCCCCGAAGTGTTCGCGGGCACGTCCCAGCGGGCGGCGAACTGGCTCGGCGCGCCGCAATGCGACTCCTCGACGGGGACGAACGCGAGCGGGAACTCGACGGCGTACGTGTCGCCGGACTTGACCGACGCGGACACTTCGAAGAGCGCGGGCTCCCACGGCGGCACGCCGATGGGGCAGCCGCACATCATCGTCACGTTGGCCCTGATCTTCAACTGCTCGGGCGTCTCTTTGGCCGAAGGCAGGAAATGCGTGGGCGGGTTGAGTATCTGCACCAGCAGGCCCGGAATCTCTAAGAGGAAGCCGCCGCCCTGCGGCCCGCCGTTCACGTCCCGGCCGGGCGAGACCCACTGCGTGAGCGAGGCCGTGCCCGCCGCGGCCTGCGCGGCCAGAGGGCCGTAGGCCGTCACGCGGATGGGCCGCGGCCCGTCCAGCTCGAGCGACGCCGTGAACACGGACGCGCCCTCGACCGTCAGGACTTCCGCGCGCGTCACGCAGATGTCCATCAGGTCTGGCACCCCCGACCCGCCCGAGGTCTTCCCCTGCGCCAGCAGCTCGCCCGTCCGCACGTCGTGGACGGTGACGAGCGCGCCGCCGATGTCGTCGCCCAGATACTTCCCGCCCTTCGCCGCCACCCTCACATCAATCCGCGTCGCCATCCGAGGCCCTCCGTCTCATTCTTAAAGTTGATAAGTCTCTGTAGCGCCCTTTCAGGCCGGCGGGCGACCCGTCTACCCCGGCGTCCAAATCTTCTGCGCGGCGATGGTCTCGACCCCGGCCGGCAGCAGGAGCGGTTCGGAGGATTTGGTGAAGAACGCGAACCCTTTGTAGCTGACCAGGTATTGGTAATTGGTCGAGAAGAGCCCGCCCCTGGCGCAGACGACCAGCGGCCCCTCGATTTTACCGAGGACGGCCTGGAAGTCTGCGGGGCTCACACGCACCACCACGCCGCTCGCCTTGATCGCGTTGGCGATTGCGGCCGCCGCCGCCACCGCCCCACCTGCTGCCGCCATAAATGTACCCTCCTTCAATCCTTCTCTTCAGCGGGCGCGCCGACAGTGCGCGCGTCATTTAGTCAACTCGAAGACACGCACCGTCGCGTAGCGGGAGAGGGCGGGTATCGTCCCCAGGACGGCGGCGTCGAACTTGTGGCAGGCGCGCGAGAGCCGCCGCTCCAGAGGCGGCAGGACGTTCACAAGGTTAGTGGTCGGTAAGCGGAACGCCCTGGCGCGGTACGAAGAGAACCCTTCCGCGTACTTTGCCAACTCTTCGTCGCTCAGGGTGCGCTCGAACGCAGACACGTGCGGCGCTCGATAAGGGATTAACCCGCGAAGGAACTTCATGAGCTTCGAGTTGCGCACGGGCTCCCGAAAGATCGCACGCCCGCCTTTACGCAGCACGCGCCTCACCTCGCGTGCGGACAGCCCGAGGTCTAAATGGTGCAGAATCGCCATACCGAACACGACGTCGACCGAATCGTCCGGCAGCGGCACGTCATGCGCCGAGCCGACGATGAACTCCACGTCTCCCGCAATCCGGTTGGCGGCCAGTCGCCGCCGGGCGACGTCGATTAAGTCCGGCGAAATGTCCAAAGCCTTCACACGGGCGCCGCGCCGCGCCAGAAACAGTGTGTCCAGCCCGTCGCCGCAGCCGTATTCGAGCACGGTCTTACCGCGCACGTCGCCGAGAAGGTGATAAGCGTATTCGAGCGGGTAGCAGGTGTCGGCAGGCGGTTGGAGGTAACGTTGAAACTGATGCTCACGGACGAGGAGTCCGTCGAGGTTCGTGTGGGCGGCCTGGGCGGCGCTCCTCTCGACCTCCACACGCTCCCACTCATTTAATGCCGGCGAAGACATACGGGTTCAACGTAGAGCTAACTTCACAGCCACTCGGATGCAGACCGCTATCGTGCTTGAGAGGCCGAATCGTCCGGTCTGGCTCCGCGCGGCGGAAGTTATATCACCCCGCCGAATCAATTCAACCTTAAAAGTTAAGGGCGCGCGGGCGGCGTTGTCAGGATGCCGCCCGCGCGCACACGTTCTGCGGCTGGCCGGCCGCCCTTAACCCGCAGACTTCGCCGGCTCGGCCCCCTGTTTACGCCGCGTGGGCGACTTGTATTCGGACTTCTTCTTCAGGCCGAGCGCGGCCAGCTCGTCGGAGTCGTCGCCGAACTGCGCCGCGACCTGCGTCTTCGCGCCGAGGATGGCGTTGTGGAACTCCCACTCGGCCCCGTTCGCCGCGTCGCGCTTCGCGTCGGCCTCCGCCTCGGCCTGCGTCGCCTCGCGCAGAAGGTCATCCAGCCGGTCGCGTACTGCCTTGATGCTCTCGGTCTTGTACGCGGGGTTCGCGGGCGCGTAGCCGTCGATGCCCTGCAAAGCGTCGAACGCCTCGCGGTCTTCGCTGAGCACTCCGGACGCAATGCGACGCGTCTGATTCTTCGCCATGATTGTCTCCTTTGCATGAGGGGGCGTGAACGGTTCCGTGAGTTTGCGTATGAGGCTCACGTTCTTCCCTGCGGGCTGCCCTCTGTTCGGCTGCGAGGTGCGCGGGATTCTACGCCCCAAGCCCCTTCGCCGCAACACTTTTCTTCGCCCCGTGAGGTCAAACTCCCTTACCGCACCGCCCGCTTCTCTTCCTGCACTGCCTGTTGCCTTCCTGCAAAGCCTTCATCCTTTCCTGCAGCCCGCGCATCCTTCGCTGCAGGGCGTGCATCCTTCGCTGCAACCCATGCACCCTTCGCAACAAGCGCCGCAACAAAGGACGCACGCCCTGCAACGAAGCAACAACCCCTCACACTAAAGCAACAACGCCCGCAAAAGCCCCTTCACCCGACCCAACCCTCCAATTTTCCCAACATTTCTCACCATCCCTGCCCCCTCCCACCCAACTTCCCCCACAACCCGGCCGCTACCCCTCCCCGCGCCATTCTGCAAGTAGTGCCCGCGCCGCTTCGGCATTCGGCGACTCAATCTGCTCGTGAATCTCAAGCGCCTGTTCGACGTGAGCGATAGCCTTTGCACGCTCACCAAGTTCATCGAGCGCTAAGCCAATATTGAAAAGCACGATCCCCTCGCCGCGGCGGTCGCCTATCTCACGGGCGATAACAAGGCGTTGTTCGTAGAACTCGATGGCGCGATGCATCTCACCCGAATCAACGTAAACGTTGCCTAAGTTACCAAGTGTTGCACCTTCGTTACGGCGGTCACCTATCTCACGTGAGATTACTAACGCTTGCTCATAGAACTCTACTGCGCGACGTGCATCACTTAAGTCTTTATAAGCATTTCCCAAACCGCCAAGCGCACTCACTTCGCTGCGACGGTCACCTACCTCGCGGCTAATTGTTAACGCCTGCTCGTAAAGATTAATAGCGCGTCGCGTCTTGCCCAAAGCGGCGTAGGCGACACCCAAGTTGCCCAACGCAATCCCTTCATTCCGTCTATCGTTCGTCTCACGAGTGATAGCAAGGTACGTCTCGTTGTACTCAATAGCTTGTCGCCGTTCGCCTAAATTATTGTAAGCTAAGCCTAAGGTTCCCAAGTGCCATCCTTCAGCGGCGCGATCCTTGAGCTGACGTGCAGACGCAAGCGCGGCTTCACGCCAAAGAATGATCTCGCGCGGATGCTGGCGCAAATTGAGCAAGTGCGCTCCGGCGTCAGGATATTCATTACACAACCACGCGGCTGCCTCATCTCCGTTGGAATGCTGACATACCCACGATTGCCCAGCCTCAATGTTACGCCGCTCAAAGTCAAAGAGCGCAAGTCCGCTTTTAATAGCGTCACCGCCCTTTAAGTACAAAGCTTTGCACTCTCGTAATACTGTCCGGTAGTGCGCGGCATGGCCTATCTGGAACGCGTGTCGCTCGTCGTCGCTCATGCGTGAGTCGGCGAAGAGGCGGGCGAGGTCGTGGAGGCTGTAGCGGGAGGTGTCGGGGTCGAAGTCGAGGAGGCTGTATTTGAGGAGGTCGCCGAGGGCGTCCTGCGTGGCGTCGGCGTCGAGTTGCCAGACGGCGGCGGCCGCGGCGGCGTCGAAGGTGTCGGGGAAGACGGAGAGTGCGCGCCAGAGTTTTTGTTGGTCGGGGGTGAGAAGTTCGTAGCTCAGTGTGAGCGAGGCTTCGACGTACGAGAGGCGCGTCTTGGCTTCGGAGAGGCGGCGCAGTTGGTCGGCGGGGGTGAGGTTGGCGCGCTCGGCGAGTGCACTCGCGGCGAGGCGCAGGGCGAACGGGAGATAGCCGCAGAGTTTCGCCATCTCGTCGGCGCGGTCGCCGATGCGCGGGGCGATGGTGAGCAGGAGTTGGCGCGCGTCTTTGGGCAGCAGCGTCTCCAGGTCGAGTGTGAAGAGACCGGGCAGCGTGAAGTGTTGGCGCGAGGTGACTAGCAGGACGCAGGAGTCGGGCGGGACGAGCGGCGCGACCTGCGCGGCGTCGCGCGCGTTGTCCATGAGGACGAGCGCGCGCTTGCCGTGCAGCAGTGAGCGGTAGAGCGTTTGCAGCTCCGCTTCGGCCTCGGGGAGCTTTGCCGTCGGGTGGTACGCGCGGATGACGTGCGCGAGCGCGTCAGCGGACGAGAGCGGTTGTTTGTCCGCGCCCTTGAGGTCTAGGTAGAACTGCGCGTCCGGGTAGCGCGGCGCTAGTTGTTCCGCGAGCTTCAGCGCGAGCGTGGTCTTGCCGATGCCGCCCAAGCCTTGCAGCCCGGAGATGGTCGCGCCGCCGCCCGCAATCCGCGACATCAACTCTCCGAGTTCGCGCACGCGCCCCGTGAAGTCGCGCGGCGGTGTCGGGAGTTGGTGGAGCGCGCGGCGCGAAACGGGAGGGGGTTCAGTCTTGCGTGGAGGCTCCTCCGGCGGGTCTGGTGACTCGTCTTGCCTGTTGTACTCCCTAACGGCAACGGCAACCGTGATACCGAGTGCGATAAAGAAGAAAGCCCAGACCCATTTCTGGTACTGCTTGAGCATGGGGTCGAGGTAGTTCGCAACCAGATTGGCTGCTACGCCGCCGAGAAACAGGAGCGTCGAGACGATAGCCGGGATTATTAAGCGTAGTCGCTGGCGACGTTGTCGAGTGTTCGGGTCTGACATCCGTTCGTCCTTTGTGAGCGGCGGCGGTGCGAGACGTGGCACGTAACGGACAAGCTTTGAGTCTTCGCAGTTATATCATCTGCGCGCGGCCGTTTGAATACCGAAGTTCGAAGCGGCGAGGGTGCGGCCTTGCTGCGCGGGGCGGATTCTGGTACACAGGGGCCACCACGCCGTGAGCTAAGTCCGAAAGGTGCGAGCAGGGTTTATGTCTTCAGCGACGACCAACATCGAGTCGGTGCTTCACGAGGAGCGCGTCTTCCCGCCGCCGCCCGAGTTCGCGGCCGCGGCGCACGTCAAGTCCCTGGACGAGCTGGAGGCGCTCCGGCGCGAGGCGTCGGACGCGCCCGACGCCTTCTGGGCGCGCATGGCCGAAGCCGAATTGCACTGGTTCAAAAAGTGGGACACGGTCTTGAAGTGGGAGCCGCCGCACGCCGAGTGGTTCGTCGGCGGAAAGATTAACGCCGCTTACAACTGCCTCGACCGCCACCTCTCGACCTGGCGGCGCAACAAGGCCGCCATCGTCTGGGAGGGCGAGCCGGGCGAGCAGCGCACGCTGACCTACGGCCAACTGCACCGGGAGGTCTCGCGCTTCGCCAACGTCCTCAAGCGCGCGGGCGTCGAGAAGGGAGACCGCGTCGCGCTCTACATGCCGCTCGTCCCGGAGCTGGCGATTGCGATGCTCGCGTGCGCGCGCATCGGCGCGACCCACTCGGTCATCTTCGGCGGCTTCGCCTCGCAGGCGCTCATCGACCGCATCAACGACGCCGGCTGCAAGCTGGTCGTCACGGCCGACGGCGGCTACCGCCGCGGCGCCGAGGTGCGCCTGAAAGACATCGTGGACGAGGCGCTGAAGAAGACGCCGAGCGTCAAGGGCTGCATCGTCTTCCGCAGAACCGGCAGCAAGGTCAACATGGAGATGGGGCGCGACTACTGGTGGCACGAGGTCGTGCAGGTCGTCCCCGAAGAGTGCCCCGCGGAGGAGCTGGACAGCGAGCACCCGCTCTACATCCTCTACACCTCGGGCACCACGGGAAAGCCCAAAGGCATCCTCCACACGACGGCCGGATACCTCTTGCAGACGCACCTGACGACGAAGTGGGTCTTCGACATGAAGGACGAGGACGTCTACTGGTGCACGGCCGACATCGGCTGGGTGACCGGGCACAGTTACGTCGTCTACGGCCCGCTCTCGAACGGCGCGACCGTCCTGATGTACGAGGGCGCGCCCAACCACCCGGGGCCGGACAGGTTCTGGGACATCATCCAGCGCCACCGCGTCAACATCTTCTACACCGCGCCGACCGCCATCCGCGCCTTCATCAAGTGGGGCGAGCACTGGCCGCTCCGCCACGACCTCTCTTCGCTGAGACTGCTCGGCACCGTGGGCGAGCCCATCAACCCCGAGGCTTGGATGTGGTATCGCGAGATCATCGGCAAGGGGCGCTGCCCCATCGTGGACACCTTCTGGCAGACCGAGACGGGTGCCATCATGATCGCGCCGCTGCCGGGCGCGACGCCGACCAAGCCCGGCTCGGCCACGCGCCCCCTGCCCGGCGTCGAGGCCGCGGTCATGTCGAAGACGGGCGTCGAGGCCGGCCCGAACGAGGGCGGCTACCTCGTCGTCAAACGGCCCTGGCCTTCGATGCTCCGAACCATCTGGGGCGACGACGAGCGCTACCGCCAGCAGTACTTCTCGGAGATCGACGGCGTCTACTTCGCGGGCGACGGCGCGCGGCGCGACACGGACGGCTACTTCTGGATCATGGGCCGCGTCGACGACGTCATCAACGTCTCGGGCCACCGGCTGGGGACGATGGAGGTCGAGAGCGCGCTCGTCTCGCACGAGGCGGTCGCGGAGGCCGCGGTCGTCGGCCGGCCGGACGAGCTGAAGGGTCAGGGCATCGTCGCCTTCGTCACGCTCGAAGGCGAGCGCAAGGCCTCGGACGAGCTGAAGGAGGCGCTGCGCCGCCACGTCGCGAAGGAGATCGGCGCGCTGGCGCGCCCCGACGAGATCAGGTTCACCGACGCGCTCCCCAAGACGCGCTCGGGCAAGATCATGCGCCGCCTGCTGCGCGAGATCGCCACCTCCGGCGCGGCGCACGGCGACACCACCACCCTCGAAGACTTCTCCGTGCTTGAGAAGCTGCGCGCGCAGGATGAGGAATGAAGGTGCTGGGTGTTGGGTGCTGGGTGCTGGGTTTTTGGCTTTTACTAGTACCCAGCACCCAACACCCAGCACCCATTTCCCCGAAACCCGCCCCATTGACACTTTATTCGTAGGCGGAGAGAATTCCGCCTTTCAACGGAGGATGCCCCGCATGTCCACGAGCTTTGTTGAGCAGCGCACCGGCCCGCGCTACATGGTGCACATCAGCGTGCGCGCCGAGTGGGACGACGAGCGCTCGGGCGAGCACGTCGTCGTCGAGGGCGAGACCGAGAACATCGGCCCGCAGGGCGCGCTCGTCCACCTGGAGCGGCTGCCGGATGTCGGCAGCCGCGTCCAGCTCATCGTCCCCGACGCCGAGGGGCGCACGGTCGAGGCCGTGGCCGAGGTCTTGCGGCTGGAGCGCAACCCCGTCCAGCCGCTCGCCGCGCTCCAACTGCTCGGCGAGACAGACGAGTGGCGCGGCCTCGTCTGGGAACCCGCCGGCATCAAAGAGCGCGAGGCCGACGAGGACTACAGCGAGTACGAGAACTGAAGCCGCCCAGGCGGAAGCCCGACCGTGAGGGAGGGCGTTATGTCTTCCACGGATATGATTGCGGAAGACATAACGCCCTCCCTCACGGTCGGGCTTCCGCCTGTCCGCGGCTTTCACGTTGTTTTCCCGCGCCTCTTTGGTGCATCATGAGCGCGTCCCTCTAACCAACCCCGAAGGCGGAAGACTTTGGCGAAACAGAAGACAGTCGCGCCGCAGGAGGCGCAAGAAGAAGAAGAGGAAGGCCACGCCTCGCTCTCGCACTTCGAGCGGCGCGTGCGCCTCGCGCTGCGGCTCGGCTCGCGCTCGCTCTACTGGGTCGCGGTGCTCGTCCTCGCCACCTACTACTTCTTCGAGACCGTCCGCTGGGTCTTCTACGCGCTGACGGGCGTGCTGCTCGTCGTCGTCCTCGCCATCTTCTTCGCCTACCTCATCGCGCCTTTGGTGGAGCTGGTGCGCAAAGGGCTCGCCACCCACGACCGCGACGGCGAGCCGCGGCTGCTGCCGCGCACGGCCGCCATCGCCATCATCTACGCGGCCATCTTCGGCTCGCTCGGCCTGGGCGCGTGGGTCATCGTGCCGCGGCTCGGGACGCAGATGTCCGATATCGCGCAGCAGGCCCCGACCTACCTGACCAACGCGAAGGCGCGCGCCGACCGCCTCAACCGGATTTACGAGGAGCTGAGCATCCCGCCGGCCGTGCGCAAGTACGCCAACGACGCCGCGACGAGCGCCATCAACTCGGTCGGGCTCTACGTCTCGGGGCAGGCGTTCGATAACACCATCAACCTGCTCGGCTACCTGCCCTACGTCGTCCTCATCCCGATCCTGGCCTTCTTCTTCCTGAAGGACGCCGACAGCTTCCGCCGCTCGGCCCTGATGATGCTGCCGCAGGGGCGCATCCGCTGGCGCGGCGACGAGCTGTTCCAGGACATCAACTCGACGCTCGCCGCCTACATCCGCGCGCAGCTCATCTCCTGCCTCCTCATCGGGAGCGTCTGCACCGTCGCCTTCTACGTCTTCGACGTGCGCTACGCGCTCGTGCTGGGGCTGGTCGCGGGGATGTTCGAGTTCATCCCGCTGCTCGGCCCCGTCGTGGTCGCGGTGCTCGCCGGCACCGTCGCCGGGTTCGACTCGGTCTCGAAGGCGCTCGGCGTGCTCGCCTTCCTCGGCGTGCTGCGCATCGTGCAGGACTACGTGCTCTACCCGCGCATCATCGGCAGTGGGATACACCTCCACCCGCTGGCCGTCATCCTCGCCATCCTCGCTGGGCACGAACTGGCGGGCGTGGCCGGCATCTTCCTCGCCATCCCCGTCATCGCGGTGCTGACCGTCACGTACCGGCACTGGCTCGAACACCGCGGCAGCTCCGGCATCGTCGCGGAACTCCTCCGCCCGGCCGAAGCCCCCGCGGCCGACGGCGCCGCCGCGGACGACCCCGCGGCGGCACAGACGACCGAGCCCCCCGACTCGCCCGCGCCCTCGCCCTCGCGTTGATTCGGCGGCGGGCGTCCCGCTCGCTGTAGACAGACACGGCAACTTCACGTAAGCGCTCGCCCGCGTCCGAGACTCTCCCCGAGTCCGGCGGAGGCGTCGCTCTGCCCGGCTTTGTTCAAACCACTTCAGAAAGGGAGGGTAAGATGGGAAGGACATCTCACGCGCGGCCGCGCGCCGCCAACGTCTCCGGCGGCTCTTTGACGATCACCGTCCCGTCTAAGTCGGTGGTGACGTTGGTGGGTTAGGAGGGTGCCAATTTAACGGCGGGGCGCGGCGGGAGAAAAGGTGAGCCCGCCGCGCCCCTTCTTAGGAAGAATTTCAGTTGCCAAATTCTCCGGTTTCAGGCTTAATGACTGCCGTCCAGAGCCGGCCCCGTCTGTATGTTTCTCCCCGGACAGACCCGGAGGCCGACCGGCGTTAGAGTTTCAGTCTTCACAGAGCTTTCCAAGGCCGCCCGTAGTACAGCGAACAAAGGACAGTAAGGAGTTTTCCCCGATGTCGTCTTACCCCCGCAGACGCGTCCTTTGCGCGGAGCCGCACGAGGACACGTGCCGGCTCATCACGATACTGCTCGAACGGCAGGGGCACGCCGTCGTCTCGGCCGGCACCATCGCCGAGTGCGTCCGGCTGGCCGAGGCCGAGGGCTTCGACCTCTACATGGTGGACGACGACTACATCGACGGCACGGCCCTCCAGCTCTGCAAGCGCCTGCGCGAGATGACGCCCGCGACGCCCATCCTCTTCTTCTCGGCGCAGGCCTTCCGCCGCGACCGCGAGCTGGCGCTCGAAGCCGGCGCCACCGCCTACCTGACCAAGCCGGACGACCTCTTCGAGATCGTCTCGACCGTCAACTCCATCCTCTCGGGCCGTTCGCACAACGGCCAGGCGCCCCGCCGGAAGCCGGGCGGCCTTGACTGAGGCCGCCCGCGCGTTTACATTTAAGTCCCCCTGTACTTTTAACTTCCCCTCGCGCGGACGCGACTTCCGCTAACCGCGTCTCTCTCTCCCCGGGGTGTGTCTGCATGTCTGAAGGTAAGAGGCGTATTCTGTGCGCCGAGTCGAACCAGGATGTCGCCGAACTCATCGCGCTCATGCTGACGCGCAAGGGTTACGAAGTCGAGACGGTGCAGACGGCGGCCGACTGCGTGAAGGTGGCCTCGACCGACCGCTTCGACCTCTACATCCTCAACGACACGTACATCGACGCCGACAGCCTCGAACTCTGCCGCCAGCTCCGCGAGTTCGACCCCGTGACGCCCGTCCTCCTCTTCTCGCTCGAAAGCTCCGGCCCGCGCCGCGAGCAGCAGGCCACGCAGGCCGGCGTCAAAATCTACAAGAGCAAGACCTCCGACTTCGTCTCGCTCGTCCAGACGATAGACCGGCTCTTGCAGAGCTGAGTAGTCAGTAGTCAATAGCCGGTAGCGTGGAAAGCGGCGTGCCCCACCTGAAGGTTGAGCGCGCCGCTTCTGTTTTTCCTACTGATACCGACTTGCGAGAAGGGGCCTTATTTCAATTTGCAAGTCGGTATGACTACTGTCTACTGCCTACTGACTACTTCCTTCTCCATCAACTCGACGAAGCGGCGGAAGTGGTGCTCGGCGTCGTGTGGGCCGGGGGCGGCCTCGGGGTGGTATTGGACGGAGATGACGGGGAGGGCTGTGTGGCGCATCCCTTCGACGCAGTCGTCGTTGAGGTTGAGGTGCGTGACCTCGACCTCGGCCGGGAGGCTCTCGGCGCTGACGGCGAAGCCGTGGTTGTGCGAGGTGATCTCGACCTTGCCCGTGGACAAGTCCTTCACCGGCTGGTTGCCGCCGCGGTGGCCGAAGCGCAGCTTGTAGGTCGTGCCGCCGAAGGCGCGGCCGAGCAGTTGGTGCCCGAAGCAGATGCCGAACGTCGGCAGGCCCTCGCTCACGAGGTTGCGAATCTCGGTCACGACCTCCGTCATCGAAGCCGGGTCGCCCGGCCCGTTCGACAGGTAGACGCCGTCGGGCCGCAGCGCCAGCACGTCGCGCGCGGGCGTCGAGGAGGGCACGACCGTCACGCGGCAGCCTAAGGCGGCCAGCTCGTTCAGAGAGTTCCGCTTCACCCCGAAGTCGTAGCAGACGACGTGGAAGCGCTCGTCACCGACCGGAGAGATTTCGTAAGGACTCGCCGTCGTCACCACGCTCGCCAGCTCGCGGTTCTCCATCGGCGCGGAGTTGCGAGCTTTGGCGAGCAGGCTCTCTTCGTCCAGATCGATTGAAGAGATGCAGGCGCGCATCGCCCCCTTGTCGCGGATGTGGCGGACGAGCGCGCGCGTGTCCACGCGCTCGATGCCGGGCACGTTCCAGCGCTTGAGGTAGGCGTCGAGCGTCTCCTCCGAGCGCCAGTTCGAGGCGAGCCGGCTCGCCTCGCGCACGACGAAGCCCTCGACCCAGGGGCGGGCCGACTCCTCGTCGGCGCGGTTCACGCCGTAGTTGCCGATGAGCGGGTAGGTCATGCAGACGATCTGCCCCGCGTACGAAGGATCGGTCAAGACCTCCTGATACCCCGACATCGAAGTGTTGAAGACCATCTCGCCGCACGCCTCGGCGTGAGCGCCCCACGCGCGGCCGCGGAAGGCGCGCCCGTCTTCGAGCACGAGTAAAGCCGGCCTGTTCTCCTGCATCCTATTTCGTCACTTCCGTCCTCAAGATAAGAGTCGTCAGACTAGCTCCCCCCGGTGAGCCGCGCGGGCGGCGACCGTTTCGACCTCCCGCCCGCCGCGGATGAGAGGGACTTGACCCGGGTCGTCAACCCTCACGTACCGGAGGTGCAGCTGCGCCGTCGCGTAGGCGCCCGCGCAGGCCGGCAGCACGGTCATCGCCAGCCAGCCCGCCATGAACCACGCGCTCGGCGCGAAGAAGGAGGCGATGACGGCCGGCACGCCGCACAGCCACACGCCCCAGCGCCACTTGATGTCCGGCCACACCAGCCCGAACGCCGCGCCGGGCACCGCGTGGAGGACTGCGAAGCAGGCCATCGTCACCACCGGCGAGTAGCTCCCGTAGCCGGCCAGCGCGTAGATGAGCGGCAGCCCGCACAGCCCCAACGCCAGCGCGAGCAGGTAGGAGTAGGGCGGCGTGTCTTTGTACTTTGCGGCCACGGCGTACCTCCTCTGCGGCCTAAGTCTTCAAGCCTGAGTGCGCAGGAACTGCTGCGCCTCGTTGAGCCAGCGCTTGTCGGCGCGGTACTTGTAGGCGGGCGCGGTGCGCACGGCGTCCACGCACTGCTCCATCCAATGGCGCGCCGCCCGCGCGTCGCCGAGGCCGGCGGCCGTGCGCCCCATCAGGTAGAGCGCCTCCGGGTCTGAAGGGCGGCGTTCGAGGAAGCGTTCGAGCGCGTCGCGCGCGTCCGCGAACTGCCCGGCGGCGAGGTAGGTGGCGCCGACCTCGCGCCAGATTTCGTGCTGCGCGTGCGCGTCGTCACGCCCGACGACCTCGCCGAAGTGCTGTATGGCTTCGGGCAGGCGACCTTCGGCGCGCGCGATGCGGCCGAGTTGGTAGTGCGCGTCCGCCTCGCTCGGGTCGATCTCGACCGCGCGTTGGAAGCGCGCGCGAGCCTCCGCGAACTCCCTCCGCTGCTGGTGCAGAAGGCCGAGGTTGTAGTGCGCCGAGGCGTCGGCCGGGTTGAGCGTGGCGGCTTCGAGGTTCTGCCGGAAAGCAGAGCGCGCCCGCTGCGCCCGCTGCGCCTCGACGATGTAGGAGCGCACCGCGAAGAAGAGCAGCAGGAGCAGGAAGGGCGACCCGAGCACCACGCTCACGAGCGGGAGCACCGGCGACGCGAGCATGACGGCGACCGAGGCGCCGACGAGCGCCAGGAGCGAGCGCCCCCACCCCATCCGGAAGACCTCGCGCACGGCGGCCCAGGCCCAGAGCAGGAAGATCGGCAGCATGACGACGTACGAGAAGACCAGCGGCAGGAGCTGCATGTTGGACATCAGCGGCACGGCCTCCGGCTCCACCTGCCCGCGCTCCTGCGCGAGCGCCAGCGCCTCCCGGTAGCTGCTCTGGAAGGCGTCGGAGAACCCGGAGGCGCGCCCGAGCGCGACGAAGAGCACCCCGAGCAGGCTGACGGCGGCCAGCGCGTACAGGACGCACGAGAGGGTCGCCGCGTACTCCTGCCGCAGGACGAGTCCGAAGCTGCCCCTGCGTTCGAGCAGGTTGACGCAGAAGACCGCCGCCGGGACGAAGACCGCCGCCAGCACCACCATCAGCCCCGCCGAGTTGAGGAGCGCGGCGAACGTCATGCCCGCCACCCCCACCACCCCCGCCAGCGCCGGCCACAGCCCGCACAGCCCGTGCGCGCTCTGGGCCAGCAGCGCCAGCAGCGCCGCCTGCCCCAGGGGCGCGCGGTCGCGCACCTCCGCCATCCCGCGCGCGGGCGCGTAGAACATCATCAAGAGCGGTCGCAGCCAGTCCATAAGTCAGTAGGCAGTTTGCAATCTCGGCCGCGAAATATCAACTGCGTCAGCCGCGCGCCGGGATAATCGAAAACAGAAGGCCCCGGCCTCCCTGCTTCAACTGCCTACTGCCGTCTGCCTACTGCCTACTGCTCACTCTTCGGGGTCGAAGTTTTCGGGGCGGTGTGTGGGGATGCCGGGGTAGTTGGTCTCGTGGCGGATGACGCCGGCTCTGGAGAGGGGCCAGTAGCGGAAGAGCGCCTTGCCGTAGATGTACTTCTCGGGGACGAGGCCCCACATGCGCGAGTCGGAAGAGTTGTCGCGGTTGTCGCCCATGACGAAGTAGTAGTGGGGCTTGACGTAGGTCGGCGGCTCGTCGGCGGCGGCGACGTTGAGCGCGTGTTCGAGGTAAGGCTCCTGCAGCTCTTTGCCGTTGATGAAGATGCGCCCGGCCCTCAGCTGCACCGTCTCGCCGGGCAGGCCGATGACGCGCTTGATGTAGCTCTTCGTCGGGTCGTTCGGGAACCAGAAGACGACGATGTCGCCGCGCTCCAGCTCGGGCAGGCCGTAGTAGATGAGCTTGTTGACGAAGATGCGCTCGCCGTCGTGCAGGCGCGGCAGCATCGAAGTGCCCTCGACCTTGACGGGCTGCGCGACGAAGACCAGCACGAGCGCCATGATCATCAGCGCGAAGACGAGGTCGCGGAAGAGGAGCCGCGCCTCGCCCCAGAAGTGCGTGCGCGACTCGTCGCGCAGTCGCCGCACCTCGATGGAGCGGTCGTCGTCCGCCTGCACGTCGCCGAACGCTGGCACGCGGCTGTTCTTCTTGCCAAGTAGGAGCATAGGCCGTTCAGTCTCTGACTGACCGAGGTTATCCGCCGCCCTCCGGCGTTGTCAAAGGGAAACAGTAGGCGGTAGGCGGACGGCAGCAGGCAGTTCAGGCAAGACCTCTTCAACTGCCTGCCGCCGTCCGCCTACCGCCTACTGACAAATGCTTGACAGCCCCTCGCGCGCGTCTCTATTATCCAGACGTAAAGTGTTGCCACCCTTAGACAAATCCTCTCCCGAGATTTGGCGGAGCGCGGAAGCGGAGGCGGAAGCGAAGTGATCAAACTCGACATCGTGAATCGCGTGGCCGAACGCACGGGCGTGCCGAAGATGAAGGCCGAGCAGGCCGTGGACGCCCTCTTCCATTCGATGAAGGAGGCCCTCGCCCGCGGCGAGCGCATCGAGCTGCGCGGCTTCGGCGTCTTCGTCGTCAAGCCGCGCAAGCGCGGCGTCGGGCGCAACCCGCGCACCGGCGAAGAGGTCGCCATCCCCTCGGGCAAGACCATCCGCTTCAAGCCCGGCAAGGAGCTCCAGGCCCACGGCTTCGACTCCGAGCACGACGAACACGACGACGACATCCACGACACCGAAGCCCCCGCCGCCGGCGACGACGCGGCCGGCCACCCGCCCGAAAGCTTCTGAAAAGGGTGTTGGGTGTTGGGTGTTGGGTGCTGGGGAGAACCGGGTTTTCACCCAGCACCCAGTACCCAACACCCAGCACCTATCTTTATGTCTGAATCAGTCCGTGAAGTACCGATTTTCGTGACGCGCGGTGGCGCGCGCGCGGGCGCGCGGCCGACGGCGCGCGAGTGGCGCAGGCACGCCGCCTTCTTTCTGCTGACGGCGCTGACGGTGACCTGGGCCGGCGTCAGCTTCGCGCTCTCGAACGTCCGCGACCTCGAACCGGTCATCGCGGCGCCCGCGACGCCGCTCGACTACCTCGCCTTCATCCCGAAGTACTTCGCGCTCGCGCTGGCGGCCCAGGCCGCGCACGTCTACGCGAATCCGCATTTCATAGTCGAGGGGTTGAAGTTCGCCGCCGCCCTCCTCTCCATCCTGCTCGCGCACGAGTCGGGGCACTACGTCGCCTGCCGCCTCTACGGCGTGGACGCGACGCTGCCCTATTTCATCCCGATGCCGCCGCCCTTCATGGCGGGCACGCTCGGCGCCTTCATCAAGATCAAGTCGCCCATCCCCTCGCGCCGCGCGCTCTTCGACATCGGCGTGGCGGGGCCGCTCGCGGGCTTCCTCGTCATCATCCCCGTGGCCTGCGCCGCGCTGTTGACGGCGCAGACGGGGCCGCCGGCGCCCGAAGGGTCGGCCGTCATCTACTTCAACAACCCGCTGCTGCTCAGGCTGCTGGCCGTGCCGTTCGGCGTGAAGAACCTGGACGGGATGGAGGCGAACTCCTTCTTCCTGGCGGCGTGGGTCGGGCTGCTGGTGACGAGTCTGAACCTTCTGCCCGTCGGGCAGCTCGACGGCGGCCACGCCGTCTACTCCGTGCTCGGCCGGCGCGTCCACCGGTACGCGGGGCGCGCCGCGTTCCTCTTGATGCTTGCGCTCGCGCCGCTCGGCTGGCTCTGGCACGGCGTCCCGAGCGGGGCGCTCTACGTCATCCTCCTCTTCATCATGCTGCGCGTCCCGCACCCGCAGCCGCTCGACGACCAAGACGCCCTCGGCCCGACCCGCCGACTCGTCGCCCTCCTCACGCTCCTCGTCTTCGCACTTTCATTCCTGCCCTTCCCGATAACCATCAAATAAAGTGGGTGCGGCTACGTCGGAGACCTTTTCCGACGTAGCCGCACCCGCTCGTCAACGACCGCGGCGCTGTTTCTTCTCTCAGGCCGCGGCGCCCGCGGGCAGGAGCCCCCTGATCTCGCGGACGATGCGCTCGGCGGCCTCGACATCCTTCAAGGCGATCATGAAGAACTTGTAGCCCTGCTGGATGCAGATGACACCATTGCCGAAGAGCCAGACGGCATCAAGTATCGGGTTGCCGCCGAGGAGCCAACTGATGGGCGCGCCGACGATGGGGCCGGGCTGTAGTATCTGCGCGAAGATGGCAACGCCGGCCGCACAACTGAAAGCGCCGAGCAGCGGCGCGCCGACGTAGCGCACCATCTTGCGCTCGAACTCGACGCGCCGGCGGTCGGCCTCGTCCAGCTCGCCCGCGGCCACGAGCCGCTCGCGCTCGCGCAGGTAGTCGTCGAACTTCTGGCTCACCTTGCGCACGGCCCAGGCGGGCAGCGCCGAGTGCGTGAACCAGTGCGGGTGCGCGCCCAAAAGGAAGCCGTCGAGGCCGGGGAAGGCCGCGCCCACGCGCACGCCCGCGGCGAGCGAGAGCGTGACGGCGATGGCCTGCTTCGGGTTCTGCCGCGCCCAGTCGTACGCGCGATAAAGTCCCGCGGTCGAGGCCGCCGTCAGACGTGTCGCGCGGACGCCGAGCCCCGCGAAGCGTGCGCCCGCGCCGGCCGCGCGCGCCGCGCCCTTCGCGTACTTCCTTGCGCCGCCGATGAAGTCTTCGGCGCGCTCGCCGGCCTTCTGCCCGACCTCGCGCACGCGGCCGCCGACCTCGCGCGCGAGGCGCGCGGCCTCTTCGGCGGCGCGCCCGGCCTGCTCGCGCGCGTCCTTCGTCCGCTCGCGCGCGTCGGCGGCGTGCTCGTTCAGGTCGAAATCTTCGCCGAGGCGCTCGGCCTCTTCGCGCGCGCGCTCGGCGCCGGACTTGACGGCGTCGGCGCCCCTCTTCGCGGCCTCGCCGGCCGCGCGCGCGCCCTCTTCGACGCGCTCGCGGATGTTGTACTTCTCGTCCAGGTCGCGCGCCTTGCGCCGCGCCGCCTCGCGCCACTCGTCAAGCTTGTCTCGGTAGTCGGCCATAGATACTCCTGAAATGATGAGTGATGAATGATGAGTGATGATTTAAGAGAATTCAAGCGTCGCCGTCATCATCATTCATCACTTCGCATTCATCACTCCCTACGTTACGTTCAGCGCCGCGGCCGGGTTCTCCAACACCGGCGCGCTGGCGGCGCGGTCGCGCCCCGCGCGCTTGGCCTCGTAGAGCGCGGCGTCGGCCGCGGCGCGCAGCTCTTCGTTCGTGCGCGCGCAGGTGGGCAGCTCGGCCACGCCGAGGCTCGCCGTGACGCGGCCCGCCGCGCCGAGGTCGAGCGCGGCGATCTCCGCGCGCAGACGTTCGGCCACCTCGCTCCCGCGCGCGAGGGCCGTCTCCGGCAGGATGACGGCGAACTCGTCGCCGCCGATGCGCGCGCCCGTGTCGATGCCGCGCGTGCCCGACTGGATGACGTTCGCCACGCGGCGCAGGGCCTCGTCGCCCGCGTCGTGCCCGTACGTGTCGTTCACGTCCTTGAAGTTGTCGATGTCCACGATCAGCAGGCAGAAGGGGTGGCCGTAGCGCTCCGTGCGCGCCACTTCCCTTTCGAGCTGCCGCTCGAAGCGGCGGCGGTTGGCGAGGTTCGTCAGGTGATCCGTGAAGGCGGCCTCCTGGCACGAGTCGAGGTACTGCTTCAGCTCGAGCAGCGTCCGCGCGCGCGCGCGCAGGAGGTCGAGGTCGGTCGGGTCTGTGAGGTAGCCGAGCGCGCCCAGCTCCGACCCGAGACGCACGTCGCGCCCCTCGACGCGCGCGGCCGACTGGATGATGACGGGGATGAACTTGGTCTGCGGGTTCCCGCGCACGCGGCGGATCATCTCGTAGCCGTCCATGCGCGGCATCATCACGTCCGTGACGATGAGGTCGGGCTGGTGGAGCTCGACCGTCTGGAGGCCGGCGGCGCCGTCCGTGGCCGTCAGCACCTCGTAGCCCTCGTTCTCCAGGGCGAAGGCCAGCAGCAGCCGCTTGTCGGGCTCGTCGTCGACGACGAGGACTGTGAACTTTGTCGTCATAAAATAAAAAACAGTTCTTGCGCCCCCCGGGTCTTCGTGCTATTGTGCCCGCTAATTCAAGGGATGGTTACCTGAGTTCGTTTGTCGGTTAACTTTTCCTCATCGAATAACGGGTTAAATTTTAGCTTTACCTCGCAGCATTTGCGGCACCCGCGTCCGCTTTATCTCCCATCACGGTCAAGCAGGTTTTCCGGGGTTACGTCCCACCTCCGGTCGAAGACCGCGCGCGACGTCGGGGCCGCACACAAAGGCTCTTGAGAATCCCGACCCCCTAAAAAAGAGGTTCCCCCTAATCATGCCACACCGACGCGCCAGCGACCTTTCCGCGGCCGAGCGTGCCGAAATCCTCCGCGAGTCCGAGGTCGGCGCCTGCCTCCCCGAAGAGACTCTCGTCCTGCTGGCGCGGGGCGCGGAGGCCGTGGACTACCGCCGCCGCCGCTTCATCTACCGCACCGGCGACACGGCCGACGCGCTCTACTGCATCGCGCGGGGGCGCGTCAAAATCTGCCTCATCGACGACGTGACGGCGCGCGAGGCCGTCATCGACATCGTCGGGCCGGGGGCGCTCTTCGGCGAGTCTTCGCTCTACTCGGCGGGGGTGCGCGAGAAGTGCGCCATCGCGTACGAGCAGGCGCGGCTGCTCAGAATTCCTGCGGGGGTTTACAGGGAGGGGATGGCTTCGAGCCGCGAGCTTTATGATTACACCTTCCGGATGGTTGGTCAACGACTATCTCGGGCCGAGCGCCGCGTCGCGGACTTCGCCCTCGACGCCATCCCGGCCCGCCTCGACAAGCTCCTCGCAGACCTCTCCGAGCGCTACGGCCGCACCTCGCCCGGGGGCGTGCTGATAGACCTGCCGCTCCCGCACCGCGAGATCGCCTCCATCGTCGGCTCGACCCGCGAGAGCGTCACCGTCCGCTTGAACGCGCTCCGGCGCGCCGGTATCATCGACTTCGTCGACAGAAAAATCTTAATCAAGACGCCCGCGGCCTCGGCCGTGGTCTGAGCTTGGTGAATAGTAAATGGTAATTAGTGAATGGCATCTGTTCTAATCCATTTACCATTCACCATTCGCCATTCACCAAATGATGAAGTGTCCCATCTGCCACCGCCCCACGACCTACGAGGCCAACCCTTACCGCCCCTTCTGCTCCGAGCGCTGCAAGCTGATCGACTTCGGCGCGTGGGCCAACGAGGAGTACGCCGTCCCGGCCGAAGAGAAACCGCCCCACCCTGAAGACTCGCCGCAAGGCACGGATACGCCGGAAGAAGAGTCCGACCGGGTTTAGTCCCTGACATTCTCATCTTCGAGCAGCGGCGGCGGCGCGTGTCGCGTCCGCGGGCGTTCGTGTAGAATGGCGCCCGAAGGAGTTCGAACGGCATGCTTCCGAGACTCTTCCTGAAGTCACTCATGCTCGTCGCGCTCGTCGCGCTCGCGGCCTCGTGCGAACTCGACGGCGCGTCGAAGAAGCGCGCCGAGGAGGCGCGGCTCAAGGCCGCCACCCCGCAGGCGCCGCGCACGAACCTGCCGATGCCGCCCGTCGCCGCCGCGCACGGCGCGGAGGCGGGCGCGGCCCCCGCCGGGGCCTGGACGCAGGCGGACGGGCGGCGCGTGCGCCTGGAAGATTTGCGCGGGCAGGTCGTCGTGCTCGACTTCTGGGCCACCTACTGCCCGCCCTGCCGGGAAGAGATTCCGCACCTCGTCCGGTTGCAAAAGCAGTACGGCCCGAAGGGCTTCAAGGTCATCGGCCTCAACGTCGGCGGCGACGAAGACCGGCCCAAGATTCCCGACTTCGTCAAGGCTTACGGCATCCAGTACCAGCTCGCCATCCCCGACGAGGAGACCGCCCAGCTCTTCCTCTCGCAAGACGACTCCATCCCGCAGACCTTCGTCCTCGACCGCCGCGGCCGCCTCGTCCGCCACTTCGTCGGCTACGACTCCGAGGTCGCCGCCGCACTCGAAGCCGCCGTCAACGGCGCGCTCGAAGAGAAGGCGGATTGAGAAGCAGCAGGCGGTAGGCAGATGGCAGTAGGCAGTTAAGAACAATCACGACGCGGCGACATCAGAAAGGCGGCCGGGCAGAAAAACCCGGTCGCCTTCTTGTTTTAACTGCCTACTGCCATCTGCCTACCGCCTACTCTCCTCGCTTGCCTTTCCGCGGTCGGAGGTTTACAAACAACTTATCCATCAAAAAAGAGCAGAGGATTATTAACTTGAGGAGAGCCAAGATACTTGCCACGCTCGGGCCGGCTTCGCGCGAGCCGGCGGTGTTGGAATCGTTGCTGGCGGCGGGGGCCAACGCCGTGCGCATCAACATGTCGCACGGGTCGCAGGAGGAGCACGCCGAATCCATCGCCCGCGCCCGCGCCGCAGCCGAGCGTCTGAAGCGGCCGCTCTCGGTGCTCGTAGACCTTTCGGGGCCGAAGATTCGGACGGGGGTGTTGAAGGACGGACGGCCCGTGCAGCTCGAGACGAACGCCATCTTCACGCTCACCACGCGCTCGGTCGTCGGCGACGCGCGCGAGGTCTCGACCAACTACGCCGGCCTCGCGCGCGACGTGAAGCCCGGCGCGCGCATCCTGCTCGACGACGGCGCCATCGAGCTGACCGTCGAGTCCACGACCGACACGGACGTCGTCACGCGCGTCATCAACGGCGGCACGCTCTCCGAGCGCAAGGGCATCAACCTGCCCGGCGCCTCGCTCCCGATCCCCTCGCTCACCGATAAAGACCGCCGGGATTTGCAGTGGGCCGTGCGCGAGGGCGCCGACTACATCGCGCTCTCCTTCGTCCGCCGCGCCGAGGACTGCCTCGAGGCCAAGGCGCTCATCAAGGCCGCGGGCGGCAAGCAGCCGCTCGTCGCCAAGATCGAGAAGGCCGAGGCCATCGACCACCTCGAAGAGATCGTGGACGCGGCCGACGGCCTGATGGTCGCGCGCGGGGACTTGGGGGTGGAGACGAGCGTCGAGCTCGTCCCCGTCTACCAGAAGCGCATCATCGAGGCGGCGAACAAGAAGGAGAAGGTCGTCATCACGGCGACGCAGATGCTCCAGTCGATGATCTCGGAGCCGCGCCCCACGCGCGCCGAGGCGTCCGACGTGGCGAACGCCGTCTGGGACGGCACCGACGCCGTGATGCTCTCGGCCGAGACGGCCTCGGGGAAGTACCCCGTCCTCGCCGTGGCGACGATGGCGCGCATCATCGAGTCGGCCGAGACGGGGCGGCCGGCCACGACGGAGAACGCGATCACGCGCTTCGCGGGCCGCCAATCGGGGCGCGTCAGCCGCGCGCTCTGCGAGGCCGCCGTCTTCGCGGGCGAGGAGATCGACGCGCGCACCATCGCCGTCGTCACCGCCTCCGGACTGATGGCCCGGCGACTCTCGTCCCTGCGGCCCGAGCAGCGCATCGTCGCGCTCACGTTCGAGCGCGGCGTCGCCAACGAGATGTCGCTCATCTGGGGCGTCGAGACGTTGCTGCACACGCCCTGCGACAACACCGAGGAGATGATGAAGATCTGCGAGCGCACGCTCGTCGAGGCCGGCATCTCCCAGCAGAAGGAGACCGTCGTCCTGATGGCCGGCCGCCTCTCGGGGCTCGGCCTCTCAAGCTCCGTCACCCTCTACACCATCGGCGGCCCGCTCCCACGGAAGCTCTGAGATGTTTGCGGAGGCGACGGCGCAAAGCGACGAGCAACTGCTGGCCGGGTGCCGGCGCGGCGAAGAGGGCGCGTGGGAGGCGCTCGTGCGGCGCTACCAGCGGCTCGTCTACGCCATCCCCCGCCGCGCGGGGCTCGACGAGGACGCGGCCTCCGAAATCTTCCAGGACGTTTTCACGACCCTCTTAGAGAGCATCGAGAACATCGAGCAGCCCTCGCGCCTGCAGGCCTGGCTCGTCACGACGGCCAAGCGCAAGACGTGGCGGGCCGTGGGCCGCGCGAGGGCTTTGCGCCCCTTCGCGTCCGAGGAGGGCGAGGGCGAAGACGAGATGTACGACCTCGCCGACGAGGGGCTTTTGCCGGACGAGGCGCTCACGCGGCTCGAAGAGCAGCACCTCGTCCGCGCGGCCGTCTCGGAGCTGGGCGACCGCTGCCGCGCGCTCCTCCAGATGCTCTTCTACGCGGCGGAGCCGCCGTCCTACTCCGAGATCGCCGCCGCGCTCGGCACCTCCGAAGGCAGCATCGGCCCGACCCGCGCCCGCTGCCTCAAGAAGCTGCTCGACGCGCTCAAAAAGAAAGGCTTTTCGTGAATAGTGAATGGTAAATGGTGAAAAACTGCATCCTCTATTCACCATTCACTATTTACTATTCACCACGTATTTTTCGCGGACGAGCGCGCACTGTTCGGTCGAGCGGGCACTCTGAGATGCCCCGGCGGAGCGAACAATGAAACTGACCCCACGACACATACCCTTCGCCCGGCTGGCCGATCTGGCCGAAGGCCGCCTCTCGCCCGAGGAGGCCGCCGCAGACCGCGCGCACCTCGCCGGCTGCACGGGCTGTTCGGCGCAGGCCGCGCAGCTCGGACGCCTCGCCGCGCTCATGCGCGCCGACACGTCCGAGGACGCGCCGGCCGAGCTGGTCGCCTCGACCGTACGCATGTTCCGCGCGCGCCGCGCCCGCGCGGAGGAGCCGGGCCTCCTGCGCCGCCTCGTGGCCGCGCTCACCTTCGACAGCAGCGGACTCCGGCCCGCCTTCGGCGTGCGCTCGGGGCAGGCCGCGCCGGCCCGCCAGATGCTCTTCAGCGCGGGCGACTTCGACGTCGACCTGCGGCTCGCGCCGGGCGGCGAGGGCTGGACGGTCTCGGGGCAGGTGCTCGGCCCCTGCACGGGCGGCGAGGTCGAGCTGGTCGACCCGGAAGGCGCGACGGCGGCCCGCGCCACTCTCAACGAGCTGTGCGAGTTCACACTGCTCCCGCCGACGCCCGACGGCACCTACGCCCTGCGCCTGCGGCTCGAAGGCGTGGAGGTCGAGATTCCCGAGTTGAGTTTGAAAGCTTAAGGGCTTACCCGCGACGAATAGTTTAACCGCAGAGACACAGAGACACAGCTTGGGGCCGATGGCTCAAGAAGCTGTGCCTCTGTGTCTCTGCGGTTAACTCCGCTTCCATTAAGGTGAATGACTCGAAGATAAACCGGGCGGAACTGGTCTCGCGCCTCGTCGCGGCCGAGGGCGAAGAGGCGCGGCGCGCGCTCATCGACGAGCACAGGGAGTCGGCCGGCGCGTCTCTCGCGCACGCGCTCAAGGACGTGTGCCTCGAAGAGTGGAGCGGCGACCCGCCGCGCGCCGTCGCCGCCGCCGACGCGCTCGAAGCGCTGGCCTCCGCGGACGACTCCGAAGAGGTTGCGGCCCTGCGCGACTGGGGCGCAGGCATCGCCGCGCTCGTCGGCGGCCGCATGGAGGAGGCCATCCGCCGCCTCGACGAAGCCGAGTCGCGCTTCCAGCAACTCTGCCAGCCGCACACCGCCGGCTCCACGCGCGTCAGCAAGCTCATCGCGCTCGCGCTCCTCGGCCGCTACGAGGAGGCCATCGAGACCGGCCTGCGCGCGCGCGACGTCTTCCTCGAACACGGCGACCCGCGCGCCGCCGGCCGCGTCGAGCACAACATCGGCAACCTCCACCTGCGCCGCGACCGCTACCAGGAGGCCGAGCACTACCTCAAGCTCGCGCGCGACCGCTTCCTCCACGCCGACGACCTCAAGCAGCTCGCCATCATCGAGAACTCGCTCGCATACGTCTACACCTTCCTCCACGACTTCCGCTCCGCGGAGGACTTGTACCGCGAGGCTCTCGCCCACGCCGAGGGGGCCGGACTCGGCGCGAAGCAGGTGACGATACAGGCCGCCGTCGAGGCCAGCATGGGGAACCTCGCGCTCTTCCGCGGCCGCTACCGCGAGGCGCTCGAACTGCTGGAGCGCTCGCGCCGCCACTACGACACGACGGGGATGCCGCACCAGTCGGCCGTCGCCGAGTTGGAGCTGGCCGACGCCTACCTCGAACTTAACCTCGCCGCCGAGGCGCGCGCCGTCTACGAACGCGTCATCCCGACTTTCGCCGAACTCGGCATGCGTGCCGAGCAGGCCCGCGCCCTGGCGCAGGCAGGCCGCGCCGCCGTCATCGACGGCGACGCCGCGGCCGCACACGACCTGCTCGCGCGCGCGCGCGCACTTTACGCCGCCGAAGGTAACCTGGTCGGCGAGTCTTACGTCACGCTGGCCGAGGCGCAGCTCCACCTCTCCGAAGGCGACCACGCCGCGACCGCCGTGCTGGCCGCGCAGGCCGAGACGCCCCTGGCGCGCGCGGGCGCGCGGCGGCGCATGCTGCTCGCGCGCTGGATGCGCGGCGAGGCCGCGCGCGCGCAGGGGCAGGAGAGACTCGCGCAGATACTCCTCGACACGACGCTGCGGGAGGCGGAGCAGCAGGCGCTCCCGCAGATCGCGGAGCGCTGCCACACCTCGCTCGGCCTTCTGGCCGCGGCGCGCGGCGAGACTTCGAAGGCCGAAGACTCGTTCCGCCGCGCCGTCGCGCTCATCGAAGACCTGCGCGCGCCGCTGCCGGCCGAGGAGTTCCGCACGGCCTTCGTCGCCGACAAGCTCGCGCCCTACGACGAGCTGGTGCGGCTCTGCCTCGATGACTCCGGCCAAACGCGCGTCACCGAAGCGCTCTGCTACGTGGAGCGCGCCCGCTCTCGCGCCCTGGTCGAGATGCTGAGCGGCGCGCTCGCCGTGCGCCCGCGCCCGCGCGACGAGTTCGAGGCCGGGCTGCTCGAACAGCTCGGGCGGCTGCGCGAGGAGTTGAATTGGTTCTACAGCCGCATCAACCGGCCCGAAGAGGCGGACGCGGCGCGGGGCGCGGCGGCGATGCAGGCCCTGCACGACGCGGTGCGCGAGCGCGAGACGCGCGCCCTCGAAATCATGCGCCAGCTACAGCAGCGCGGCGGCGGCGAGCTGGGCCGCGCCGAGCCGCTCGACGTGCCGGCCCTGCAGAGGGCGCTCGGCGAGGAGACTGCGCTCGTCGAGTACACGAGCCTCGACGGCCAACTGCTCGCCTTCGTCGTCACGAACGAGACGGTCGAGGTGGTGCGCGGGCTCGCGCACGAGCGCGAGGTCTCGGAGGCGTTGGGTCAGTTCCGCTTTCAGCTCGGCAGTCTCCGGTATGGTTCGTCGCGGATGCGCTCGCACCTCGGGCCGCTCACCGAGCGCGCGCGTCGGCACCTCGGCGCGCTCTACGATCTGCTCCTGCGCCCGGTCGAGCCGCGGCTCGGCGCACGCCGCCTCGTCGTCGTGCCGCACCGCGCCCTGCACTACGTCCCCTTCCACGCGCTGCACGACGGCGGGGCTTACGTCGTCGAGCGGCGCGAGGTCTCCTACACGCCGAGCGCGTCCGTGCTCCGGCACTGCCTTGAGAAGCCGGAGCGGCCGTTCACGAAGGCGCTGCTGTTCGGCGTCGCCGACGAGCAGACGCCGCGCGTGCGCGACGAGATCAAAGCCCTGGCCCCGCTCTTCCCCGAGTCGGAAGCGCTGCTCGACGCGGACGCCACGCTCGAAGCTCTGCGCGCGCACGCGCCCGCGGCGGACGTGGTGCACCTTGCCTGTCACGGACAGTTCCGGCCCGACAGCCCCCTCTTCTCCTCCCTACGCCTCGGCGACGGCTGGATGACGGTGCACGACGCCTACACGCTCGAAGTGGGCGCGGGGCTGGTCACGCTCTCGGCCTGCGAGACGGGCGTGAGCGCGGTCGCGCCGGGCGACGAGTTGATCGGCCTGGTGCGCGGCTTCTTCTACGCGGGCGCGCCCTCGCTCCTGATGAGCCTCTGGACGGTGGACGACGAGGCGACGGCCGAGCTGATGACAGACCTCTACACGCACCTCCGCGCCGGCTCGCGCCCGGCCGCCGCGCTCCGCGCCGCCCAACTCCGCCAGATGCAGACACGCCCCCACCCCTTCTTCTGGTCGCCCTTCGTCCTCACCGGCCGGTGGTGAAAAAAAGTAGGCGGTAGGCGGTAAGAGGGTTTTGGGTGCTGGGGGTTAGGTGCTGGGTGGGCCAAGCCACTCCTACCCAACATCCAGCACCCAGCACCTAACACCCTCTTCACTGCCTACCGCCTACTTTTTTTATTTCCCGGTGTATTTTTTCGCCGGGGCGGGGCACTGTTTGGCGGGAGATAGGCATCAAAAACGTCGGACTTTTTCGGCGCGTGAGCGGCTCTCTTTTCCCGTGCAGTCCGTTGTGCTTCTGCCCTCGCGGGCTATTCGTGTGTAAGGAATTTTCAGGAGTTCCCTTCTAAGATGTCCGTCAAGTTTTTACGCCCCTTCGGCCTGCTCGCCCTCGTCGCCGCGCTCCTTTTCGCGGGCGTCCCCGGCTCCTTCCGAGCCTCCGCCGCCTCCGGCCCCGACAACGGCGAGGACGGCTACGTCACGGACGAGGTCAACGTCAAGCTCCTGCGCGCCTCCGACCTCCAGGCCGTCTCCGCACAGTACCACCTCCAGCTCGTCGAACAGTTCGGCACGCGCCCCATCTACCGCATGCGCGTCACCGACGGCATCGACTCGAAGGTCAAGGCCGCGGCGCTCGCGGGGGACGTGGCGCGCGTCGAGTACGCCGAGGCCAACTGGACGGCCGGCTCGCCCGAAGGGAGCGGCGTCATCTGGAGCGTCGGCGACGGCTGGGATCAGGGCGTCATCTGGAGCGTCGGCGGGCAGACGCAGTACCAGAGGCAGTGGGCTCTGGACAGGATCAAGCTGAGGGAGGCGCACAGGGCGACGAAGGGCGCCGGCACCATCGTCGCCGTGCTCGACACGGGCGTCGACCGCCACCACCCCGCGCTCGCCGGCCGCCTCCTGCGCGGGCACGACTTCGTTGACGACGACGACGACCCGAGCGAGGTTCTGCCTCAGCCGTGCGCGCAGTCGACCGACCGCGCGAAGTGCGGCCCGTACGGTCACGGCACACACGTCGCGGGGATCGTCGCCCTGGCCGCGCCCGAGGCCAAGATCATGCCCCTGCGCGTCCTAGACCCGCAGGGCGTCGGCAACACGTGGGTCATCGCGGAGGCCGTGCGCTACGCGCTCGACCCGGACGGCGACCCCTCGACGGACGACGGCGCGGACGTCATCAACCTGAGCCTCGCGACCGTACACCCTTCGCGGCTCCTGCACGACACCATCGGCGACGCCTGCGACAACGGCTTTGCCTCGCCCTACGCGAAGGTCGTCGTCATCGCGGCCTCCGGCAACCGCGGCACCGCCGACACGATGTTCCCGGCGGGCGAGAACTTCAGCGGCGAGCTCTCGGTCGGCGCCAGCAAGTCCGACGACACGCTCTGGGAGAGGTCGGAGCGCGACGACATCGTCCGCAACGACGTGATGGCCCCGGGCGTCGGCATCACGAGCAGCGTCCCCGGCAACGGCACGGGCGTGTGGGCGGGGACTTCGATGGCCTCGCCGCTCGTCGCGGGGCTGGCGGCGCTCGTCCGCGCGGCCTCGCCCTCGATGACCGCAGACTTAGTTAAAGACCGCATCCGCGACACGAGCGACCGCCCCGCGCCCGAGCAGTTCGTCAAGCGCCGCGTCAACGCGGCGGCGGCCGTCACGCCGCTCGTCAACCCGGCCGTCAACCCGATTGACGACACGCGCGGCTTCGTCCGCCAGCAGTACCTCGACTTCCTCAACCGCGCGCCGGACAAGTCGGGCGATGACTTCTGGTCGAACGAGATCGACCAGTGCGGGGGAGTCAAGGCGTGCGTAGACTTCAGGCGCGTCAACACGTCGGGCGCGTTCTTCCTCTCCATCGAGTTCCGCGACACGGGCTACTTCGTCTACCGCCTGCACAAGGCGGCCTTCGGAGACATCTCCGCGGCGCGGCCCGTCCCCGTCCGCTACGAGGAGTTCATGCCCGACACGCAACGCATCGGCGAGGGCGTCGTCGTCAACTCGCAGGGGTGGGAGCAGAAGCTCGCGGCCAACCGCGACGCCTTCGTGCTCGACTTCGTCACGCGCACGAGCGCGACGGGCGGGCGCAACTTCGCGACGCAGTTCCCCGCCGGCACCGGCGCCGCGGCGGTAGTCGACAGGCTCTTCCAGAACGCGGGCGTCGCGCCGCTCGCGGCCGAGCGCCAGGCGCTGATTGACGAACTGACGCCCAACCCGGACTCGCCCGCCCTGCGCGCGAGCGTGCTCCGCAAGGTGGCCGAACACCCCGCGCTCGTCCGGCAGGAGTTAAACCGCGCGTTCGTGCTGATGCAGTACTTCGGCTACCTCCGCCGCAACCCGGACGACGCGCCCGAGGCGAACCGAGACTTCGCCGGCTACAACTTCTGGCTCGGCAAGCTTCAGGAGAACAACGGCGACTTCCACCGCGCCGAGATGGTGCGCGCCTTCATCGAGTCCATCGAATACCGCCAGCGCTTCCGCGAATAGGAACAGTAGGCGGTGGGCAGAAGGCAGTAGGCAGTTAAGACAAGAGTCTCTGAACTGCCTACTGCCTTCTGCCCACCGCCCACTGTAAAAAATTCCCGCGGCTCGTATTTTCTCGAACGCGGGCCGCACTGTTGGCGTGTAAGACGTTGTCGGCCTACGCGGGTGTTGACTTCGCCTTACGGAGCAAGGAGGGAGTTTTCAAAGCATCTGTCGGGGCTTCTCCGTCACGGGGAGAACGGGAGTCCCGCCAGCCGGGCGGCGCAGTCGCAAGACCGCGCCGCCCATTTTTTGAAAGGATGAAGGCGGAAGGATGAAGGATGAAGGGAAGACTGTTCTAACTTCATCCTTCATCCTTCCGCCTTCATCCTTTCACCTAGCTCCGTACTTCTTGTACCAGGCTTGCAGACGCTGCCAGCCGTCGGCGGCGGCCTCCTTGTTGTAGGAGGGGCGGTAGTCCGCGTGGAAGCCGTGGCCGGCCTCCGGGTAGACGATGATGTCGGACGCACGGGCCGCCTTCGACTTCGAGGCCTTGAGCGCCGCGCGCATCCGCTCGACCGACTCCAGCGGGATGCCCTGATCCTTCGCGCCGTAGAGTCCGAGCACGGGCGCGTTCATCTGGTCAACCAGGTCGATTGGCTGCTTCGGCGTCAGGGGGTTGGCCGGCTGGCTCGGGTTGGCGACGAGGCGGCCGTACCACGCGACGCCCGCGTCCACCTCCTTGCTGTGCGCCGAGTAGAGCCACACGACGCGCCCGCCCCAGCAGAAGCCGGTGATGCCGACGCGCTTCCCGTCCGACTTCTTCGTCGCGCGCGCGTAAGCGACGGTCGAGTCGAGGTCGGCCATCACCTGCTCGTCCGGCACCTTGGCGACGACCGGCATGATGGCCTCCATCTTCAACTGCGTCGTGTCGCCCTGCCGGAAGTAGAGCGAGGGCGCGACGGCCAGGTAGCCGAGCTTGGCGAAGCGGCGGCAGATGTCCTTGATGTGCTCGTGGACGCCGAAAATCTCCTGCACCACGAGGGCGACGGGAAAGTTCTTGCCCTTGGCGGGCATCGCGCGGTAGCCCGGCATCTCGCCGTCGCGCACGGGGATTCTCACCTCGCCGGCCTCGAGCCCTTCGGCGTCCGTCGTAATCACCGTCTGCGCCGCGATGGGCTGCACGGCCAGGGCGAACCCCGCGGCCAAAGAGCCGACGATGAACCCCCGCCGCGAGACCTCCTCCGGCAACAGCCCGACCAGTTCTTCGTGCATCTCTCAAGCGTTCCTTTCCGGAAAGTGGGATGGCGCTACTCTACCCCAACCCCGCCCACGGTGAAAGGGTGCTGGGTGCTGGGTTCAAGGTGCTGGGTGCTGGGTGCTGGGTGCTGGTTAAAACCAAAACCTAAAACCCAGCACCCAGCACCTTGAAAAGCTGCCGGGGGCGGCGTAGATTGGCTGGGCTTTTCTAATCCCCCGAAAGACGGAAGGACACTTTATGAGTTTATGCCAGTCGCTCGCGGCGGAGCTTCAGCAGGAGGCGAAGACGACGAGGAGGATTCTTGAGCGCGTGCCGGAGGGCTCGTTCGATTGGAAGCCGCATGAGAAGTCGATGTCGCTCGGGCGCTTGGCCGGGCACGTCGCGGAGCTGCCGTCGCTCATCGCCCCGGCGCTGACGCAGGACGAGCTCGACTTCGCCACCGGCCAGTATCAGCCGTTCGCCCCTTCGAGCACGGCCGAGCTTCTGGAGAGGTTCGACCAGACGGTCGGCCAGGCCCTCGAACTCCTGGGCGGCCAGACGGACGAGAGCATGGGCCAGGAGTGGCGTCTCGGGAGCGGCGAGCAGACCTTCTTCAAGGGGCCGCGCGCGGCGGCCGTGCGCGTGCTGGCGCTCAACCACGTCGTGCACCACCGCGGGCAGCTCTCGGTCTACCTGCGCCTGCTCGACGTGGCCGTCCCCTCCATCTACGGCCCCTCGGCGGACGAAGGCCCCGGCGCTTAAGACAGTAGGCAGTAGGCAGATGGCAGTAGGCGGTTAAAAACCTTTCTGCTAAGGCTCCGGGTTAATCCGTCAACGTCCTGAACGCGGAGCGTACTGCCTACTGCCATCTGCCTACTGCCTACTGATCTCATATGACTTCGGGCAAGGGTCGGGTGAGAATCGGGTGCTGCGGGTTCCGCTCGTCGCGCGAGTCTTATTACGAGCTGCTCGACTCGGTCGAGGTGCAGCACACCTTCTACCAGCCGCCGCTAGTTCCCACGCTGCGGCGCTGGCGCGAGGAGGCGCCGCCCCGCTTCGAGTTCGCGCTCAAGGCGTGGCAGGTCATCACGCACCTCTCTTCGAGCCCGACCTACCGCAGACTCAAGCGCCCGCTCGACGAGGAGCGGCGCGAGGGCGCCGGCTTCTTCCGCCCGACCGACGCCGTCCGCGAGGCCTGGGAGCTGACGCGCGAGTGCGCGAAGGCTTTGCAGGCGAGGGCCGTCCTCTTCCAGTGCCCGGCGAGCTTCAAGCCGACGGACGAGAACGTCGGGAACCTGCGCCGCTTCTTTGGAGAGGCCGAGCGCGGCCGGCTCGTCTTCGCGTGGGAGCCGCGCGGCGGGTGGCCGCGCGAGCTGGTCAAAGAGTTGTGTGACGAGTTGAACCTCCGGCACGCCGTAGACCCTTTCAGCGAGCGCACGGTCACGCCCGGCCTTTGCTACTTCCGCCTGCACGGGCGGCGCGGCTGGCGCTACAAGTACGAGGACGCCGAGCTTGAGGAGCTGTGCTCGATGCTCCCGAAACGTTCCACCTCATACGTCTTCTTCAACAACGTCGAGATGCGCGACGACGCGCGGCGCTTCCGCGAAATCGTCGAGTCGGACGGCTGACATCCGCCGGGCAGCGCGGCCTCGTAGGTATGTGTGCGAGCGGGCCGGGGCGGGTTCGGGCGATTCACACTTCGAGAGGAGCAGTCGTATGAGCGATCAGGATAACGTGGCCGTCGTGCGCCGCGCGTACGAGAACTTCAAGGGGGGCGACATCCAGGGCATACTCGATTCGTTGACCGACGACGTGGACTGGCGTCTGCCCGAGATCGAGGGCGCGGGATTCTCCGGCGCGCGCCGCAGGCGCGAGAGCGTCGGCGGGTTCTTCTCGCAACTGGCCGAGTCGCAGGACTCAGTCAGCTTCGAGCCGCGCGAGTTCGTCGCGCAGGGCGACAAGGTCGTCGCGCTCGGCACCTACCGCTGGCGCGTGAAGAAGAACGGCCGCGAGTACGGCGGCGACTGGGCGCACGTCTTCACCGTCCGCGACGGCAAGATCACGGGCTTCCACGAGTACATGGACTCGGCCGCCGCCAGCGCCGCCTTCGTGTAAGAGTTTTTCACCACAGAGACACAGAGGCACGGCTTGTTGAGATATACCTCTTCAAGCCGTGCCTCTGTGTCTCTGTGGTGAAATTATCCTATGTGATAGCCGTCCTACTGAAGAACCCGCAGATCGCGCTCGCTGACGATCTTCCAGCCGTCGTTCGTGCGGCGCCAGCGCAGCTCCTGTAAGACCTCGCCGGCGCGGCTCTCCTCGCCCTCGATGTGGTAGCGTTTGCGGAAGCGCATGACGGCGGTGCGGCCGTCTGCGCCCAGGCTTATCTCGGGCGCGGCGGCCTCGACGTTGACGGCCGAGGCGCGCGCGAACAGGCGCGTCTTCTCCGCGCGCACGGACTCGCGCGGCGCGTTGCGCGAGAGGTAGAAGGCTTCGACCGTCGGCGCGTAGTAGCTCATCTGCCGCCCGACGTCGCGCGAGTTCGTCGCCGCCAGCCAACCGCCCAGGGCCGCCCGCAGCTCGCCCTGCACGTCCCGGCTCGCCTCAACCGCTCTGGCCCCTGCTTTAGGTTCGGGCTTGACGGCGGCCGTGTCGGCCGCGGGTTCAGTCCGCACGTTCGACGGTTCCGGCTCCTGCGCGACAGGCGATGTCGTCGGCGCGGCCGGCGGGGCGGTCGTCGGCGCGGCCGCCGGAATCTGTTGCGGCGCCTGCGACTCGGCGCGCTGCCCGCCGCGCTGATACATCGTGAGCGCGAGTCCGCCGAGCACGCCGCCCAGAACCCCTCCGAGCACGCACAGGACGATCACCCACAGCGGCCACGAATTTTTGCGCGCGCCCGAGCCGATGGGCACGGCCGGCTGCGCGCGCTGTACCGATTTCTCGTCGAAGCGTGGCGGCGGGAGCGGTCGCTCGCCTTCGAGCGGAACCGTCTCCTCCGTTGGACTTACAAAACCGCGTCGCTCTCTCGTCTCCATACGCGCACCACCCCCCTTCGCACGCTACCCGTACACTCCGCACCGTCCCGCATTCCGAGGAAGCAAGAACCAGTCCAGAAGCGACGGCCCACCCCGTTTGACTCTCCGCCCGATTTGTCGTAGATACCTTTCTCGTCCCCAGCCCTTCCGAGAGAAAGCACAGAACATGAAAGCGCTCCGCGTCACCCTTCTATCCTTCCTCGTCTCGGCGCTGCTCCTGTCGGGCTGCAACCGCCGCGCGGCCGCCCCGAACGCCAACGCGAACGGCGGCGCCACGCCCGCGGGCGGCGAGCAGTCGTCGTCCGAACCCTCGGGCGACGCGCGCGCCCTCTACGAAGAGGGCCTCGCCGCGTACAAGGCCGACCGCGACCAGGAGGCCGTCGAGAAGCTGAAGCGCGCGGTCGAGCTGTCACCGGACTTCCCGGAGGCGAACTACAGGCTCGGCCTCGCCTACAACGCGACGAAGCAGCGCGAGGAGGCCGACAAGGCTTTCGAGGGCGCGGTCAAGGCCTACGAGAAGGTGACGAAGCGCGAGCCGAAGAACTCCGACGCGTACTACTTCCTCGGCCTCTCCTACGAGCAGTTGGGTAAGTACGACGAGGCGGTCAAGGCGCTCAAGGAGGCCGTCAAGAACTCGCCCGAGGAGAACGACGACAAGTACTTCGAGCTGGCGAACGCGCACTTCAAGATCGCGCAGTACGACGAGGCGGTCAGGGCGCTCAACAAGGTCTTGGAGATCAACCCGGACAACTACCCCGCGCAGGAGCTGCTGGAGCAGGCCAGGAACGGCGCGCAACGCGTCTCGGAGTTCCGCAAGCACCAGGAGGAGTTGCTGAAGAGGAAGAACACGAACTCCAACGCCAACAACTCCAAATCGAACGCCAACGCCGGCCCGCGCGTCACCGATAACCTCGGCCCGCCGCCGACTTAACGCGGCGCCGGGACGTTAAGTGAACCGCCCTCCGCGACACTTTCAAGTTTGAGTTGCAATACACCCCTTGGCACATCAACGCATGACTAAACTCACGACCGCCGCACTCCTTCTTCTTCTCCTCCTTCTCCCCGCCGCGCGGGCGCAGGCGCCGCGGCAGTTGGACGCGGCCGAGGCGCAGGCGGCTCTGCGCCGGGTCTCGGTCGCCGGCAGCGTGCTCTACGTCGGCGCGCACCCGGACGACGAGAACACGGCGCTCTTGGCATACCTCGCGCGGGGCCGCGGCGCGCGCACCGCCTACCTCTCGCTCACGCGCGGCGACGGCGGCCAGAACGCCCTCGGCTCCGAGAAGGGCGAGCTGCTCGGCGTCATCCGCACGCAGGAGCTTCTGGCCGCGCGCCGCGTCGACGGCGCCGAGCAGTTCTTCACGCGCGCCATCGACTTCGGCTTCACCAAGTCGCCCGAGGAGACCTTCCGCTTCTGGGATCACGACGCCGTGCTCGCCGACGTGGTCTGGGTCGTGCGCCGCTTCCGCCCCGACGTGATGATCGCGCGCTTTCCCACGACCGGCGAGGGCGGCCACGGCCAGCACACCGCCTCGGCCATCCTGGCCGGCGAGGCCTTCGACGCCGCGGGCGACCCCGCGCGCTTCCCCGAGCAGTTGAAAGAGGGCGTCACCCCCTGGAGGCCGAAGCGGCTCGTCTGGAACGTCTTCAACTTCCGCCCCGGAGACGTGCCGAAGGACGCGGACAAGATGGTGAGCGTCGACGTCGGCGCGTACGACCCTCTGCTCGGCAAGTCCTACACCGAGATCGCCGCCGAGAGCCGCACGATGCACATGAGCCAGGCGCAGGGCACGCCCGGCCGCCGCGGCCCCGCCGTCAACTACTTCGCGCACCTCAAGGGCGACGCCGCGACGAAAGACCTCTTCGACGGCGTCGACGTGACGTGGCGGCGCTTCGCCGGCGGCGATGGGATAGCCCAACTGCTCGAAGAGGCCGGGCGCAAGTACGACGCGGCGAACCCTTCGGCCGCGCTGCCGCTGCTGCTGCGCGCGCGCCGCGAGATGTCGAAGCTTGAGAAGGACGAGCCTCTCGTCCAGGCCAAGCGCGCCGCGCTCGACGAAGTCATACGCGCGGCCGCGGGCCTCTGGGTCGAGGCCACGGCCTCCGAACCCTTCGTGACGCCGGGCGGCGGCGTGAAGGTCACGACCACGGTCGTCAACCGCTCTGGCTACCCCCTGCGGGTCGAGACGGTCGGCGCCTCCTCCGCGGGCGTCGACCTCCTGCGCTCGGACTTGAAGAACAACCAGCCGTTCACGAAAGAGACGACGCTGCGCGTGCCTCCGGACGCGCCCTACAGCCAGCCCTACTGGCTGCGCGATGAGCCTTCGAAGAATCTCTTCCGCATCGGCGAACAGAAGCTCGTCGGCGCGCCCGAAGGCCCGCCCGCACTCTCCGTCCCCGTCAACGTCGTCTTCGGCGAGAACGAAGAGCCGGTCAGCTTCAACGTCCCCGTCCTCTACCGCTGGACAGACCGCGTGCGCGGAGACCTCTACCGCCCTGTTGTCGTGGTGCCCGAGGTGGCCGTCGCGCTCGGCGAGCACACGCTCGTCTTCCCCGACCGGCAGCCGAAGCAGGTGCGCGTCACGCTCCGCAACAACACTGGCTCGGACGTGAGCGGCACGCTCAGGCTGAAACTCCCCGCGGGCTGGACGGCCGCGCCCGCCGAAATTCCCGCGACCCTGAAGGCGGGTGGCGAGGAGCTGCGCGCGGCCTTCAACGTCACGCCGCCCGCCGCCGCCTCGACCGCAGACCTCGGCGCGGAGTTCGACGCGGCCGGAAAGAGTTTTACGCGCGGGCTGCTCGAAATCGACTACGCACACATCCCCCGCCAGACGCTCTTCCCCGCGGCGCGCGCCGAACTCGTCCGCGTCGATTTGGCTAGACGTGGCAGCCGCATCGCCTACGTGATGGGCGCGGGCGACGAGGTGCCCGACGCCCTCCGTCAGGTCGGCTACGACGTGACTCTGCTCTCGGACGAAGACCTGGAGTCGGCCGACCTCTCGCGCTTCGACGCCGTCGTGACGGGCGTGCGCGCATACAACACGCGCGCGGCCCTGCGCCGACAGCAGAAGCGCCTGCTCGAATACGTCGAGCGCGGCGGCACGCTCGTCGTCCAGTACAACACGCCCGACCGCACGCTCGAAGGCGCGCAGCTCGGCCCATACCCTTTCAAGGTCACGCAAGACCGCGTCACGGACGAGACGGCCGAGGTCACGCCGCTCGCGCCCGCGGACGCGCTGCTGAACGCGCCGAACAAGATTAGCCCCGCGGACTTTCAAGGCTGGGTGCAGGAGCGCGGCCTCTACTTCGCCTCCGAATGGGATTCGCGCTACACGGCGCTCTTCGCCAGCCACGACCCCGGCTCGCCCGACCTGAAAGGCTCGACCCTCGTCGCGCGGCACGGTAAGGGCACCTACGTCTTCACCGCGCTCGCCTTCTTCCGGCAACTCCCCGCGGGCGTGCCCGGCGCGTACCGCCTTTTCGTGAATATGATTTCCGCGGGCAAGTAAGGCGTGGAAGACGAGACGCGCGAACATCTCAGCGGTGAAGAGCCGCCGCCCTTCGGCGGCAGTTGGCGGACTCTCTACGCGGTCGTCCTGATAAACCTCGCCGTGCTCGCCGCGCTCTTCTACCTCTTCACGAGGTATTTCTCAGGATGAGGCCGCTCGACTGGACGGTGCTGCTCGCCGCGCTCGCGGGCATCGTCGGCTACGGCGTCTGGAAGGGGCGCCGCACGCGCGACCTCGACGACTTCCTCGTCGCCGACCGCCGGCAGCCCTGGCACCGCGTCGCCCTCTCCATCATGGCGACGCAGGCGAGCGCCATCACCTTCCTCGCCACGCCGGGGCAGGCGTTCGCCGACGGCATGCGCTTCGTGCAGGTCTACCTCGGCCTGCCCCTCGCGATGGTCATCCTCGCGGCGACGGCCGTCCCCCTCTACCACCGGCTCAAGGTCTACACCGCCTACGAGTATTTAGAGGGCCGCTTCGATCTGAAGACGCGCACGCTCGCCGCGCTCCTCTTCCTCGCGCTGCGCGGACTCTCGACCGGCGTCTCGCTCTACGCGCCGTCGCTCATCCTCTCGGCCGTCATGGGCTGGGACATCCGCGTCGTCATCTTCATCATCGGCGGCGCCGTGATGCTCTACGCCTCCCTCGGCGGCGCAAGGGCCGTGGACAACACGAACTTCCTACAGTTCCTCATCATCATGGGCGGCATGTTCGTCGCCTTCTTCACCATCGTCCGCCTGCTGCCCGCGGACGTCTCCTTCCTCGAAGCCACGCACGTCGCCGGCAAGCTCGGGCGGCTGAACGCCGTGGACTTCTCCTTCGACGTGAAGAATCAGTACAACTTCTGGTCGGGACTCTTCGGCGGCTGCTTCCTCGCGCTCGCCTACTTCGGCACGGATCATTCGCAGGTGCAGCGCTACCTCTCGGGCGGGTCGGTCGCGCAAAGCCGCCTGGGCCTGCTCTTCAACGGGCTGGTCAAGGTGCCGATGCAGTTCTTCATCCTCTTCCTCGGCGCGATGGTCTTCGCCTTCTACCAGTTCACGCAGCCGCCCGTCTTCTTCAACCCCGTGCAGCTCGAACACGCGCGCGCGGGCGCGCAGGGGGCGCAGTTCCGCCAGTTCGAAGAGACTTACGCCGCGGCCTTCGAGGAGAAGCAGCAGGCCGCGCGCGCCTACGTCGGCGCCCTGCGCGCGGGCGACGGCGGGGCGGCCGACGCGGCCTCTGAGCAGTTGAGGTCGGCGCAGGAGCGCGCGGGCGCGGCGCGAGACGGCGCGGTCAAGATCATCAGGGCGTCCGACCCGAAGCAGAACGACACGAACTACGTCTTCCTCAGCTTCGTGACGCACTACATGCCGGCGGGGCTGGTGGGGCTGGTGCTGGCGGCGGTCTTCCTCGCCTCGATGTCTTCGACCGCCTCGGAGTGGAGCGCGCTCGCCTCGGCGACCGTCGTGGACATGCTGCGCCGGCTCGTGAAGCCCGACGCGTCGGAGCGCTTCTACTTCGTCTCCTCGAAACTCGCGACCGTCTTCTGGGGACTCTTCGCCATCGCCTTCGCGCAGTACGCGGGGCAGCTCGACTCCCTGGTCGAGGCCGTCAACCGCCTGGGCTCGCTCTTCTACGGGACGCTGCTCGGCATCTTCCTCCTCGGCTTCTACTTCAGGCGCGTCGGGGGCACGGCCGCCTTCCTCGGCGCGCTCGTGGGCGAGGCGGCCGTGCTCTCCTGCTTCTTTTTCACCCCGCTCGCCTTCCTCTGGTACAACGTCGTCGGCGCCGCCGTCGTCGTGCTCTCCGCGCTCCTCTTCAACGTCTTCACAAAACGGAACCGCGGCCGGTAGCGAACTACCGGCCGCGGTTCCGTTTCTGCGCCGAGGCTTCAGACCCCGGCCTGACGGGGCGTCAGTCGCGGCGCAGGAAGATCGTGTCGTAGTAACACTCGAAGCGGAAGCCGGCCTTGCGGTAGAAGGCGTGCGCGGCCTTGTTCCGCTCGTTGACGAGGAGGCAGACCGAATCGGCGCGGCCGAGCAGCAGGCCCGTCAGGTGCGAGAGGCAGCGCAAGCCCCTCCCGCGCCCGCGCTCCTCCGGCGCGATGTGCACGCCTTCGAGGTAGACGACGCCCTGCGTGTCGGCCATCACCTCGGCCTTGAAGACGAGGCGGCCGCCCTCCACCAGAACCCAAGTCCGGCCCCTGTCCACGCGCCGCCCGCAGCGCATCGGGAAGCCCTCGGGGTCGCTCACGCGCGGGTCAAGGCCGCTCTCCTCTTCGACCATGCGCGCCTGCACGGGGATGATGAGTTCGAGGTCTTCGCGCGTCGCGAGGCGCAGGCCCTCGACCGCGTCGCCGCGGCCGGCGTATTCGCCTCGGTCTAACTGGAAAAGAAGCTCGCGGCAGGCGAGCCGCAGGGGCTGGCCCGCGGCGCGGTAGTGCCGCCAGAACTCGGCGACCGTCTCCGACTCGCCGAGCACCAGATGAAGGTTCGGGCGCGTCTGCGCCGCCCGCACGAAGGCGCGCAGTGCGCGCGGCGTGCGCGCCTCGAACAGGGTCGCGTGGCCGACGAGGGCGACGCCCTCGAGGCGTCCGCGCTCGTCGCGGCAGGCGTAGAACGTGCCGCGGTTGTGCGCGCTCACCAAGCCGTTGTCGTGGATCAAGCCGAGGAGGTTGACGGCGTGGACTGACCTCTGCGCGAGGAACTCGACGACCTCGGCCTCGGCCCCGCGCGCGAGCGGCTCGGCCCGCATGGCGCGCTCGGCGCTCGACACCCGCAGGGGCGCGAAGGCCGCGAAGAGGCTCGCCGCGCCGGCCGCTTCTGTTTGTGGAGACGTCTGGAACATCTTTGCCAAGGGGGCCGCTTTGGGAAAGGACATGCCCTGGACTTCGGGCCGCTACGGCGCGGGGCTCATGGAGGCCCCGCCGTCGCCGCCGACGAGCACGGAGCTGCCGCCGATGGCGTCGCCGAGCAGCGACCCGTCGCCGAGCAGCGAGCCGTCGCCCATGACGACGCCGTCGCCGAGCAGCGAGCCGTCGCCCATTATCGTGCCGTCGCCGAGCATCACGCCGTCGCTCATGATGACGCCGTTGCCGCGGAGGCTGTAGGGGAGGGCCGTCCCCGTCCCGAGCACGCCGCCCGCGCTCGTCATGATGTTCCTGCCGAGCAAGATGCCCGCCGTCAGCTTCGCGGGGTCTTTGACGATGACGCCGTTGCTCTGCACCACGCAGTCGTTGTTGATGTGGTTGGCGAGGCGGTAGCCCTCCTGGAACTTCGCCACGAAGTCGGCGCCGGTGCCGTACGTGTAGTCGAAGGTCACGCCCTGCGCCCAGGGGTAGTTGCGGTCGACGATGTAGCTCTGCGCCGCGGGGAGCGCGGCCGAAAGGAGCGGCGTGCCCACGGGCGCCGTCGCCTGGTCGAGGTCGCGGCGGACGAGGTCGGCGAGGCGCGCCGCGCCCGCGACGTTCAGCTCGCCCGCGCCCTGCTCCAGCAGGTTGAAGTTCTTGAGCGGCGTGGCCGTGTACTGCAGGATGGCCCTGACCATCCCGGCCGTCAGTTTCGGGTTGGCCTCGAACATCAGCGCGGCCGCGCCCGCGACGAGCGGCGTGGACATCGAGGTGCCCGAGAGGTACATGAAGTCCCTCTCCTGCGCCGGGTCGTCGTAGGCGCAGGAGGCGCCGCCCGTCCGCAGGGAGTTCGGGTAGGACTCGGCCGAGACGAGCTTGTTGCCGGGCGCGACGAGGTCGGGCTTGACGAGGTTGTCGTAGTGCTTGGCGCCGGCCGCGTCCGTCCAGGAGCCGCGGGTCGGGCCGCGCGAGCTGTAGGAGGCGACGCCGTCGTCCGAGCGCGTGTCGGTGCCGAAGCTGTTCACGGCGCCGACCGTGATGGCGTGCGGGCTGATGCCGGGCGTGTGAATCTCGCCGTAGGTCTTCTGCCCCGCCCCGTTCTTCCCGTTGTTGCCCGCGGCGGCGACGACGACGATGCCGAGGTGGTAGAGCCTGCGGACGGCGTCGCAGACGGGGTCGTCCTCCCAGGAGTCTACGGCCGGAGCGCCCAGGGAGATGTTGACGACGCGGATGTTGTAAGTCGTGTAGTTGGCCGCGACCCAGTCGAGCGCGGCGAGCAGCCAGGAGGTCTGCCCCCGGCCCTTCGAGTCGAGCACGCGCAGGTCGATGAGTTTGGCGTCGGTGGCGACGCCGCTGTAGGCGCCGCCCTTGACGCGGTCGAAGCCGGCGGCGAGGCCGGCGACGTGCGTGCCGTGGCCGTAGGGGTCGTCCGTGCGTGGCTCGGTCGTGACGAAGTTCTTGTTGAAGACGACGCGGCTCGCCGTGCCCGCGGCGTCGAGGAAGTCTGCGTGCTGGTCGTAGATGCCCGAGTCGAGGATGGCGATGCCGACGCCGGTGCCGTTGAGCTGCGAGACGCTGCTGTAGGTCTGCGCCATGGCCGCGTCCGCGCCCGTCGTCTTCGAGACGTGGCCGAGCGCCTCGGTCACGGAGTCGTCGGAGATGAAGGAGACCTCTTCGAACGAGGCCAGCTCGTCGAGGGTCGACTCGGGCAGCTCGACCGCCGCCATGCCGAAGTTCCTCAGCTCCTGCTTGACGCGGACGCCGTTGCGCTTGAGCAGGTTGTTGAGGCCGTTGCTCATCTCGCCGTTGAGGCGGAGGATGACCTGAAGCTTCTCGCCGTCGCCGCCCTTGCCGCCCTTGCCGCTCTGGCCCCTGGCCTTGCGCTCGCGCAGGCCGCGCGAGACCCTGTCGCGGTTGAAGGGGGCGCGCGAGTCCGGCTCGCCGTCGCTCTTGCCCTTGCCGCCGGCCCGCGCCCGCCCGCCGCCGCAGAGCGGCAGCAGCAGAGCGCAGCAGGTGAGCAGGGTTAAGATTTTTGACTTCGCGTTCATCGTTCTGGGGCTTCTCTGATGTTGTCGTAAACTCCGACGCCGGTGCGCCGCCGTACGATAGTGCAGCCCGCGTGCCGCGAAGTTTTCGTGGATTTTCTCAGGAATAAATGAGGGGAGCGGCGGTCTGGCTGACCGGCCCGGTCAGGGTGAGAGGCGGCGGGTGGTCAGGTTGATTTATGCCTGTTCGCGGTCAGGCATAACTGAAAGACATAACCACAGAGACACAGAGGCACAGCTTGAGGAGCATGACTCAACAAGCTGTGCCTCTATGTCTCTGTGGTGAAATTCCTAAAGCTTCGCCTTCCAGCCGGCGACGGTCTTCTCCAGGTCGGCGACGGCCGTGGCGTCCACGCCGGAGTTGGGCGCCTTAGCGAGTTGGATCGCCTTCTCGCCGGCGGCGACGGCGTCGGCGGTCTTGCCCATCTCGGCGAGCCCGCGCGCCCTGGCGTAAACGTTGCCGACCGTCTCCTTCGTCTTGAGCGACTTGTCGAGCCACTGCATCGCCTCTTCGTAGCTGGCGGTGACCTTGTTGCCAAAGACGTAGTTGGCGGCCTGCATCGGCGTGCGCCAGTCGTCGGGCTTGGCGGCGGCGACCGCGGCGCGCAGCTTCTCGACCGTGAGCGCCTTCACGTCCTTGACCTCGACCGTGAAGGGCACGCGCAGGCGCTCCCAGCGGATGTTGACCTGCGCCGAGTTCTCCGTGACGGGGTCGAAGGTGTAGAGCAGCCACTCCTGGTTCTCGGTCGCCGCCTGCGGCTTGGCCTTCACCCGCAGCACGTCCTTCTTCTCGTCGTACTGGAAGCTGCCCCACTGGCCGGGGTCGCCGTTGAAGATGATCGTCCACTCGTCGCGGCCGGGGATGGTGTGGAGGCTGTAGGTGCCGGCCTTGAGGGGCTGGCCGTTGACGAGCACGTCGTCGGTGGTGGTGAAGGTCGTCGCCTCGTTGGCGCCGGTGCGCCAGACGTGGCCGTAGGGGACGATGACCTGCTCCTTGGGGCGCACGCGCGCGTCGTCGAGCGTGGCGGTGCCGGTCGCGCCCGCGGGCGGGTCGCCCCAGATGGCGCGCCCCCGGACGCCGGGGCGGCTGTAGGTGATCGTCAGGTCGGTGACGCCGACCGTCTGCATAACGCTCGCCTTCTGGCTCGGGCGCGGCGTGCGCACCTGCGCCGCGGCGACCGCCGAGAGCGCCAGGAGCGCCGCGGCGGCCGCGGGGAGGAACCTTCTTGTTGACTTCATCTCTACTTCTCCTCGGTGTGTGGTAAAGGAAGGATGAAGGCGGAGGGATGAAGGATGAAGGGAAGACCTTATTTACTTCATCCTTCATCCCTCCGCCTTCATCCTTCGGCTTACATCTTCCCGGCCTTGATGTCGGCGAGGCGCTTCTCGAAGCGCGTGGTGTCTTCGCCGTCGGCCTTGCCGCGGGCGACGGCGCGCTCGCCGACGGCGATGGCCTCGTCCTTCTTCTTCATGCCGGCGAGGATCAGTGACTTCGTCCGCAGGTTCTGGAAGGTCTCCTTGACCTTGACGGAGCGGTCGATCCACGTCAGAGCATCTTCGAACTTGTCGTCGTTGGCGTAGGCGTTGGCGGCCTGCATCGGCACGCGCCAGTCGTCGGGCGCGGCGGCGACGGCCGCTTCGAGCTTCGAGCGGACGAGCGCGTCCTGGTTCGGCACCTCGACCGTGAAGGGCACGGCGATCTTCTCCCAGCGCAGCACGACGCGCGCCGTGTTCGCCGTCCCCGCCGTCACCGCGTAGCCGAGCAGCTCCTGCGAGTCCGCGACCCACTCGGGCTTCACGCGCACGCGGAGCGCGTCCTGCTTCGGGTCGTAGCTGTAGCTGCCCCACTGCTCGGCCGTCTTGTTGAAGATGACCGCCCACTCGTCCTTGCCCGGAATCATGTGGAGGCTGTAGGAGCCGGCCGGGAGCTTCTGGCCGTTGACGAGCACGTCGTCGCTGACGGTGAACTTCGTCGCCTCGTTGGCGCCCGCGCGCCAGACGTGGCCGTTGGGCACCATCGGGAAGTCCTTGCCCGAGCCGGCCCCGCCGTCGAGCGTGCCCTCGGGCAGTGACTGGGGCAGGAACGAGTTGGCCTTCAAGATGGCGGCCGCCTTCTCGGGCGCCACGTCGCCCCAGAGCGTCCGGCCCCGCACGGAAGGGCGGTGGTAGACGATGGTCAGGTCTGTGACGCCGATGGTCTCGGTGAGCGTGGCCTGCGGGCTGGCCTGCGGCAGACGCACCTTGGGCGCCGCGGGCTGCTGCGCAGAGACGATTGACGACGCGGTGACGAGCAGGAGCGCGGCCGCGGCGGCGCGCGGGAGAAGTCTGCGTAGGGTCTTCATCTTGAACCTCTCTTCGTCTGAGATGGGAGCCGGGGTCTCAGTCAGCGTGTGTGCCGCGCATGGTAGCATAAAAAGTGGGCAGTAGGCAGATGGCAGCAGGCAGTACGCTCCGCGTTACGAACGTCGGGATATTAATCCATAAGCTTCGATGGCGGCGGCTCTCAACTGCCTACTGCCATCTGCCTACTCCCCACTTTCTTCGCCATCTGCCTGCTGCCTACTGATGATATGATTGCGCCATGACGAACCTCCCTCCCCCGCCAACGGCCGCGGCCAACCCCCTGCGCGGCGCGCAGCTCTCCTTCGTCGGCGTCGGCGTGATGGCCGAGGCGATGATCGCGGGGCTGCTGCGGCGCCAGCTCGTCACGCGCGCGCAGATCGTCGGCAGCCACCCGCGCCCCGCGCGCCGCGAAGAGTTGCAGACGCACTACGGCGTCCGCATGTTCGAGTCGAACACGGAGGCCGCGCGCGAGGCCGACCCGGCCGCGCCTTCGGTCGTCGTCGTCGCCGTCAAGCCGCAGCGCGTCGCGCGCGTCCTGCAGGAGTTGAAGGAGGCGCTCGCGCCCGAGCAGCTCCTGCTCTCGGTCGTCGCCGGCACGCGCATCGAGACCATCACCGAGGCGCTCGGCCACCGCGGCGTGGTGCGCGCCATGCCGAACACGCCCGCGCAGATCGGCCAGGGCATGACCGCCTGGACGGCCACGCCCGAGGTCTCGGAGCGGCAGCTCGAAGCGGTGCGGACGCTCCTGGGCGCTTTGGGGCGCGAGATGTACGTCGAGAACGAGAACATGATCGACATGGCGACGGCGCTCTCGGCGACGGGGCCGACCTACATCTTTATGATGATGGAGGCGCTGGTGGACGCGGGCGTCCACATGGGCTTCTCGCGCCACGTCGCCGAGGAGCTGGTCACGCAGACGATGCTCGGCTCCGTCCTCTTCGCCCGCGAGACGCACAAGCACCCGGCCGAGCTGCGCAACATGGTCACCTCGCCGGGCGGCACCTCCGCCGAAGCCATCTATCAGATGGAGAAGGGCGGCCTGCGCACCGTCCTCTCCAAAGCCGTCTACGCCGCCTACCAACGAGCCGTCGCGCTCGGGCGCAAATAACTATCGGAGTCAAACGATGCCTAAAGACAACGGGGCTTTGCAGTTCTGGAATTATCAAGTTGCCTCAGAGTACAAGCCCGGCGTTGATGCGGTAATCGCGCCGGGTGATTGCCTTGAGACGTTGCGGAGGCTGCCGGCCAAATTCGCCAAGCTCATTATCACTTCTCCGCCCTATAACCTCGGCAAAGCTTACGAGAAGGTGACAGACCTCGACGCATACCTCGGGGCGCTCGACCCTATCGTGGATGAGTTGGCGCGCGTGATATCGCCCGAAGGCTCCCTTTGCTGGCAGGTGGGTAATTATGTCGAAAAGGGCGAGGTCTTCCCTCTGGACATTTTCTATTACCGACTTTTTAAAGAGCGCGGCTTCAAGCTGCGCAATCGAATCATATGGCACTTTGAGCATGGGCTACACGCCTCGAAGAGATTTTCCGGCAGGTACGAAACACTTCTCTGGTTTACAAAGGGCGACACTTACACATTCAACCTGGATTCAGTGCGTGTGCCCTCAAAGTATCCCGGAAAGACCCACTTCAAAGGCGAGAAGAGGGGACAACCTTCCGGCAATCCACTCGGCAAGAATCCGTCGGACATCTGGCGCATCGTGACACATGACTTTGAAACGGCGCTCTGGAACATACCGAACGTGAAGGCAAATCACCCCGAGAAGACGATTCACCCCTGCCAGTTTCCTATCGAGCTAGTTGAACGTTGTGTTCTTGCATTGACCGACGAAGGCGACTGGGTTTTCGACCCCTTCTCCGGCGTCGGCTCCGCCCTGCTCGCCGCACTGAAGAATAAGCGGAAGGCTTTCGGGTGCGAGAAGGACGAAGAGTACGTGCGGGTGGCACACCAAAGAATTGCAGACCTAGCCTCCGGCAAGCTCCGTTACCGCCACCTCGGCAAGCCTGTGCACCAGCCGACGGGCCGGGAGAAGGTCGCTCAAGTACCACTCGAATGGCTCACAAGGGAGGCGGGCGGATGAGGCTCGCGGCGCAGTTCTCTTTCAACAACGGCCTGGATGAAGTACGTTCGCGCTACCCTCATCTGCTGGCAGAAATCACGGAGGCGGTGAGCGGAGTAGATGCTACGCTTGCCCGGACGAAAGTAAGCAAGGAAAAAACCATGGCGGGCCAGACGCTTTATAGTCCTGTCGCGCTCAACGCAGCATTCAAGAATCAGCTCTACCCAAGAGGGTGGAAGAACATAAAAGTTAGCTGTGAATATCCGACTGAATATTACCTTGAGGACTATGAGCACCGAGCGCCTATCAAGGGTGCGTTTCGTGATATGGATTTCGTGAAGGAGAAACTGGGTATTGAAGTCCAGTTCGGCAAGTATTCATTCATGGTCTATAACGTCTGCGCGAAGATGACGATCTTTCGTAACCTCGGACATATTGACTGTGGGATCGAGATCGTGCCGGTTAAGGCTCTCGCGCTGCAGATGTCTTCGGGCGTCTCTTATTTTGAACAATTCGTGTGGGACTTACGTCAGCGGGGCGTCGCCGACATCGACATTCCGGTTCTGATTCTTGGCATCGATGCTTAAGCAATTTGCGATTCGGGATTGGTTCTCTACGCCGCCTACCAACGAGCCGTCGCGCTCGGGAGGAAGTGAGTCATGAGACACGTACTCGCCGCGTTCACGCTCGCGCTCGCCGCCTCGGTCTCGGCCTTGGGTCAGGCCGGCGCCCAAACTACCACTGACGAGGCGCGCAAGGAGTTAGACTCGGGGGCGCGGGCCTACCGCGCCCGCCGCTTCGCGGAGGCCGAGCAGCACTTCCGCCGCGCGCTCGAACTCGACCCGGAGGGGAAGAACACGCGGGTCTACATCGCCCGCGCCGTCCAGCAGCAGTACAGGCCCGACGACACGTCGCCCGAGAACGTCGCCGCCGGCGAGAGGGCGGTCGCCGAGTATCAAGACATTCTCGCGCGCGACCCCGCGAACGAGGACGCGTACAAGGCCGTCCTCTACCTCTACAGCCAGATGAAGAACGAGGAGAAGACACGCGAGACCCTGCTGTCGAGCGCCAACAACTTCTCGTTCCCCGAGGGCCGGCGCGCGGAGGCCTTCACCATCCTCGCCAGCAAACAGTGGAAGTGCTCCTACGACGTCACCGAGCAGAACAAGATGACCGAGAGCAAGCCGGACAAGGTCGTCGTCAGCTACAAGATGCCGGCCGACCAGGGCGACTTCATCCGCGCGCGCCAGTGCACGACGGAGGGCCTGCAACTCGCCGAGCAGGCCGTCGCGCTCGCCCCGAAGCGCCCGGACGCCTGGTCGTACAAGGCGAACCTCCTGCGCGAAGCCGCGAAGCTGGCCCAGATGGAGGGCGACGAGGCGGCGCAGGCCGAATACTCGAAGCAGTACGACGAGGCCTTACAGACGCAGGCGGGGCTGGCGCGTGGGGCGTCGGGCGCGGCGACGCCCGACGTGCAGGCCGCCCCGGCCGTAGTCGTGCCGCCGGACTCGGCGGCGGCGGCGAAGAAGGTCGTCGTGTCGGGCGGCATCTTGAACGGCAAGGCCATCTCGAAGCCGCAGCCCGCCTACCCGCCCATCGCGAAGGCGGCCGGGGCGCGCGGGACGGTGACGGTGCAGGTCGTCGTGGACGAGGAGGGCAACGTCATCTCGGCCCGGGCCGTCTCGGGCCACCCGCTCCTGCAGCAGGCCGCGGTGGCTGCCGCCCGGCAGGCCAAGTTCTCGCCGACGCTGCTCTCGGGGCAGCCCGTCAAAATCTCGGGCGTCGTCACCTACAACTTCGTGCCCGAGCCTATCGTACAGAGGGAGAATCAGTAGGCAGTAGACAGTAGACAGTAGGCAGTAGTCATACCGACTTGCGAAATAGAATAAGGCCGGTTAAAGCTGGGAGCGCGGGCATCCCTGCCCGTTAGCGTGCGGAAGCACGCTGACCGTCTCACTCTTTATCTCAACCTTGGGCTTAAGCGCGTCGCCTCATTCGCGCCTGCGGCGCTCATGCGGGCAGGGATGCCCGCGCTCCCGGCGACGAGGGGCCTTATTCCAATTCGCAAGTCGGTATCAGTAGGCAGTAGGCAGTGGTTGATAAACAGGCGGCGCGGCTCTCGCCGGTTAGTGCTGAGAGCCGCGCCGACTGTTTTGCTACTGCTTACTGTCGACTGCTTTCTCGTACTCGTCGCCGAGGGCGAGGATTTCGCGGCGGATGCGGCGGCGCTCTTCGAGGAGCTGGCGGAAGAAGCTGCGCTCGCGGACGAAGAAGAGCGCGGCGCGCGTGCCGGCGGCGAAGCGGTCGAACTCCTCGCGCGTGCGCAGGGCGACGTAGCCCGCGGGCGGCCCGAGCGCGAAGGCCGCCAGCACGCCCCACCAGCCCGCGAAGGCGTACAGCACGCAGGCCAGCACGCCCCACGTCAGGGGGAAGAAGAGCAGCGCGGCCGCAATCTTGAAGGTCGAGAGCACGTCGTCGTACTGGCGCGCGAAGCGCGTCGCGAGCGCGCCCGCGAGCGTGTAGGCCGGGTAGTGGAGCGCCGCGCCCGCGAGCGCCGCGGGCAGCAGCAGGAGGAAGACGAGGGCGCGCGCGAGGAGTTTGCGCACGCGCGCGTAGTCGGCGACCGTGGAGGGCGAGAGCTGGCGCGGGTCTTCGAAGCCGGCCTGGCGCAGCTCCTCCTCGTAGGCTGAGAGTCGCCGCTCCAGGGCCTCGACCCGAGGGGCCGAGTGGCGGCGGTGGTACGCGTAAGCCTCCACGAAGCGGCGGCGGCGGCGCAGCTCGCGCTCGAGGCTCTCCTCGTCCTCCTCGTCCTGGTCGGCCGCGGAGAAGATGCGCTCGGCGCGCGCGACCATGGCCAGCGCCTCGTGGCGGTCGGCGTTGAGCGTCAGCGAGCGCAGACTCTCGGCGACGCGGTCGGAGAGGGCGCGGACGGCCTCGCGCGGCGGCTCGCCGTCGGGGCCGAGGCCGGCCGGCGCGACCGGGATCGGCTCGCCGAAGTAGAGCAGCGCGCCGCTGCGGAAGGTCGTCTTCGCCGTGTAGTAGAGTCCCGCCGGCACGATCTTTAAATCAAGTGGCGTCCCTTCCCGGTCGCCTTCATCCTGCCCCCTGCCCCCTTCCCCCTTTACCGAGACCGAGCCGAGGGCGATGCGCGCCGCGCCGCTCTTGAGGGGGAGCAGGTAGGGCTCGCTGTGCGAGGCGCCTTCGGGGCAGATGGCGATGGTGCCGCCGCGGCGCAGGAGTTCCGCCGCGCGCTCGAAGGTCTTGCGGTTGAGGGCCGCCGTGTCGCCCTTCTCGTCCTGCTTGCGGTAGACGGGGATGGAGTCGAGCGCGCGGACGAAGAGGCCGATGACCGGCATGCGGAAGAGCGGCGACTTGGCGAGGAAGGAGATGCGGCGCGGGGCGTAGGCCAGCAGGAAGGCCGGGTCGACGAGCGCGTTCGGGTGGTTGAGGACGAAGAGGCACGCGCCCTCGCGCGGGACGCGCTCGCGGCCGACCACCTCGACGCGGCGGAAGAAGACGCGCAGCGCGAAGAGCAGCACGACCTTGACGGCACGCCTCAGCAAGTTTCGACGAAAGCCCCCACTTCGGGAGTCATTGTACGTTGAGCGTGTGCGGGAAAGGAATTCACCACAGAGACACAGAGGCACAGCCCGGAGCGCATGACTCGACAAGCTGTGCCTCTGTGGTGAACTGTTCCGGGCGACCCCTAGCGGCTCATGATGCCGCCGACGTTCGAGCCGAACCAGTCGCGGCTGCTGTAGTCGGTCAGAGTCAGCAGCAGGAGGATGAGCAGCCAGAAGAACATCGAGGCGACGATGACCCAGATGAGCCGCGAGCTGTAGCGGACGTGCATGAAGAAGAGCAGCACGAGCAGCATCTTCGTCACGGCGATGGTCATCGCGACGATGTCGTTCATCCGGCCGAAGTCGAAGTTGGCGGCGGCGACCGTGATGGCCGTGCCCACCAGCAGCGCGCCGAAGACGGCGAAGTAAGTTGTGCGCGGTACGATGTGTTCCGACATAAACGCCTCGTGAATAGTGAACGGTAAATAGTAAATGGTATCTGCCGGCCCGCCGGCCCGACTTCCGGCCCACAGGCGACGCCAGGCTCCAACCACTATTCACTATTTACTATTCACCATTTAACCCCCTCAGTGCCCCTTCCCGAAGTGTGCGCCCAGGAGGTAGAGCAGCGGGAAGAGGAAAATCCAGATGATGTCGACGAAGTGCCAGTAGAGGCCGAAGTTCTCTACGGGGGAGTGGTACTCGGGCGAGAACCGGCCGCGCCAGGCCATCCACATGATCGGGAGGAGGATGCCGGCGCCGATGATCATGTGCAGCGCGTGGAGGCCCGTCATCGCGAAGTAGAGCCAGAAGAACATCTGGTACTGCCCCGTGGTGACGCCCGCCGGGATGTGGACGTTGTGCCCGACGGGGTCGAACCAGCCGGCGATGGGGATCAGCCCGTCCACGTACTTCTCGTTGTACTCGTACGCCTTCACCCCGAGGAAGATGAAGCCCAGCAGGAGCGTCGCCGCCATGAGCCCGACCTGCGTCTTGCGCGAGCGGCCCGTCTGCGTCGCCCAGACCGCCAGCGCCATCGTCAGGGACGAGGTGATGAGGACGGCCGTGTTGAAGGTGCCGATCTTCCAGTTGAGGTGGTTGCTGGCGGCCATGAAGGCCGTCGGGTACTTCATCCGGTAGATGAGGTAGGCGAGGAAGAGCCCGCCGAAGAACATCACCTCCTGCGCGATGAAGACCCACATCCCCAGGGCGCCGGCCTCGCGCTGCTGTTCGAGGTTGTCGAAGTGGTGCGCCAGCGCCTCGTGCGCCGCCTCGGGGCCGTGGCCGTGTTCGATTGCCTCCGCGTGTGTCGACAAACCGCTTACCTCCTTGGTGGTGAATGGTGAATAGTAAATAGTGAACGGTGATTGCGCGTCGCCCAACTTGAGTTATGACCTCAAGTCCGGCAACCCTCAACGACTATTTACTATTTACCATTTACTATTCACCAGCTACCTTTCTTCCGTCTCCGTCCCGCGGTTCGCGGGGTGCTGGCCGTCGATGGGCTGGTCGGGTTCGCCCGGGCCGATGGTCTGTAACTCCTCGATGGGCCGGTACTCGTAGGCCTCCCAAGTGACGACGGGCGTGACGAGGAAGTTCTCGGTCGGCGGCGGCGAGGGCGTCCGCCACTCCAGGCCCGTCCCCGGCCAGGGGTTCGCCGGGGCGAACCGGCCGTAGCGCATCGACCAGATGAAGTAGACGGCCGGGATCAGGAGCCCGATGCCGAGCACGGTCGCGCCGCCCGTGGACATCACGTGCAAGACCTGCCACATCGGCTCGCCGACCGGGTAGGCGTGGTAGCGCCGCGGCATCCCCATGTAGCCGAGCAGGAATTGCGGGAAGAAGGTCAGGTTAAACCCGACGAAGACGACCAGCGCCGCAAAGCGCGCCCACCCCTCGGGGTACATGCGCCCCGTGATCTTCGGCCACCAGTTGTGCAGGCCGCCGAGGTAGCCCATCACGGTGCCGCCCACCATCACGTAGTGGAAGTGCGCGACGACGAAGTAGGTGTCGTGGACGTGGATGTCGAAGCCGAGCGCGGCGAGGAAGAGCCCCGTCATGCCGCCGATGAGGAAGAGCCCGATGAAGGCGAAGGCGTAGAGCATCGGCGTGTCGTACGAGATCGAGCCCTTGTACATCGTCGCCGTCCAGTTGAAGACCTTCACCGCGGAGGGGATCGCCACCACGAACGAGATCATCGAGAAGATCATGCCGGCGTAGACCGACTGGCTCGACACGAAGAGGTGGTGGCCCCAGACCAGGAACCCGAAGACCGCAATCGCCAAACTGGAGAAGGCCACGAACGAGTAGCCGAAGATCGGCTTCCGCGTGTGCGTGGCGACCACCTCGGAGATGACGGCCATCGAGGGCAGGATCATGATGTAGACGGCCGGGTGCGAGTAGAACCAGAACATGTGCTGGAAGAGCACGGGGTCGCCGCCGAGCGCCGGGTCGAAGATGCCGACGTGCGAGAGGCGCTCCAGGGCGAGGAGCAGGATCGTGATGGCGATGACCGGCGTCCCCAGGATCATGATGAGGGCCGTCGCGTAGTGCGACCAGACGAAGAGCGGCAGGCGGAACCAGGTCATGCCCGGCGCGCGCATCGTGTGGGTCGTGACGATGAAGTTGAGCCCCGTCAAAATCGACGAGAACCCGTTGATGAAGATGCCGAGGCCCGCCAGCGTGACGTACGTGTTCGAGAAGTTGGACGAGTAGGGGACGTAGAACGTCCAGCCCGTGTCCACGCCGCCGAAGAGCAGCGCGCAGAAGGTGATCAAGCCGCCGGCCATGAAGATGTACCAGCTGAGCAGGTTGATCTTCGGGAAGGCCATGTCCTTCGCGCCGATCATGAGCGGGATGAGGAAGTTCCCCAGCACGCCCGGGATGGCCGGGATCAGGAAGAAGAAGACCATCATGATCCCGTGGTGCGTGAAGACCTTGTTGTAGGTGCTCGACTGCATCAGGTCTCCCATCGGCGTCAGCAGCTCCAGCCGGATGGCCCCCGCGTACGCGCCGCCGATGGCGAAGAAGAAGCTCACCGAGATCAGGTAGAGGAGGCCGATGCGCTTGTGATCCTTCGTCAGCAGCCAAGACCAGATGCCGTAGTCGGCGTTCAGGTAGTTGACCGTCGGGAAGCGGCTGCGCCACTCGCGCGTGCCCGTCGCCGCCGCCGCTGTCGTGTTCGTGCTCATAAATGCGTCTTCCTTAAAAAACCGCCTTGCGCTTCACTGCTGCCGGTTGGCGTTGCCGGTGTTGCCGCCGCCCGCGGGCGGCGCCTGCGGCGCGGGGTTCCCCTGCCGCACGTCGCTCGGGTGGAGCGGGTTCGAGCGCTGCTGCTGCGGCGGGACGCCGCCCGTCGTCGGCCCCGAAGTCGTCTGCGCGCCCGCGGCCGCGCCGCCCTGCTGCTGCCCCGCGGGCGCGAGCGAGCGGATGTAGGCGACGAGCTGGAGCACCTGCTCCTCGGAGACCTGCCCCTGGAAGGTCGGCATGATGTTCTGGAAGCCGGCCGCGATCTTCGCCTGCGGGTTCAGGATCGACTCGCGGATGTAGCCCTCGTCCACGGTGACCGCGCCGTCGCCCTCGATCTGCTGCTGCTTGCCGAAGATGCCGTAGAGCGTCGGCCCGAGCCCCTGCTGCCCGCCGGCCTCGACCTGGTGGCACGAGGCGCAGCCGCGCTGCTGGAAGAGCTTCTGCCCCTGCGAGGCGGCCGACTCCGTCCCCGTCCCGCCCGCGAGCCACTGTTGGTAGGCCGCCTGATCCATCACGTAGATGTACCCGCCCATCCCCGAGTGGTTCGTGCCGCAGTACTCGGCGCAGAAGAGGTAGAACTTGCCGGTCTTCGTCGCCTCGAACCACGTCTGCAGGTAGCGGCCGGGCACCACGTCCTGCTTGATGCGGAAGGCCGGGACGTAGAAGCTGTGGATGACGTCCTCGGTCGTCATCGTCAGCTTGACGCGGGCGCCGACCGGCACGTGCAGCTCGTTGATCTCGCGCTGCCCCGTCTGGTGCTGGAACTTCCACATCCACTGCTTGCCGACGACGTAGACCTCCATCGCCTGCTGCGGCGCGCGGTACGCCTTGAAGAAGATCGAAGCGCCCCAGACGAAGATGGTCATGGCGATCATGAGCGGGATGATCGTCCACGTCAGCTCCAGCACCATCGAGCCCGCGATGGGGCGCGGCAGCTCGGCCGCCTGCCGCCGGCGGTACTTGACGGCGAAGAAGATGATGGCCGCCGAGATGAGCAGCGTGAAGAAGGCCGTCAGCGTCACGAGGTAGACGTACAGGGCGTCCACGTGCGGCGCGAACGTCGAGGCCTGCTCGGGCGAGAACGGCACGGGCAGGCTTATGTTCGGTATGGGTATCGACTGCATCAGGTTCACACGGACTCCCCTTCCCCCGAAGGGTCGGTACTCTCCGGCGGCGCGCCCTCTAAAGCATCAGGCGCGCCCGCCGACGCTCAACTCTTCCTCCCAAGCCTCCTCCCGCCGCCGCGTCACGCGCCGCAGGTAGAGGATGAACGCGACGAGGCCGAGGACGGTCAGCACGCCCGCCACGCGCATGATCCCCATCACCGGCGCGAAGCGCCCCGCCGCCGGGTCGTAGTGGTAGCAGTAGAGCAGCAGCGCGTCCACCGGCGACCCGACCTTCCCTGCGGACGCCTCGACGAACGCGAGGCGCAGGTCGACCGGCGCGTAGTCGATGCCGTAGAAGTAGTGCGAGAGTTTCCCCTGCGGCGTCGCCACCATCAAAGCCGAGGCGTGCGCGAACTGCTGCGACTGCTCGTCCCACGCGTAGTGGAAGCCGACCGCGTCGGCCAAAGCCCTGACCGAAGCCTCGTCGCCGGTCAGGAAGTGCCAGCCCCCGGCCGCGCCCTCGCGCTTGTAGCGGTTGAGGTAGGTCTCCTTCTTCCGCGCGGCCAGCTCCGGCCCCTCGCGCGGGTCGAAGCTGACGGTGACGACCTCGAACTCCTTGCCCGCCGTGAACTGGAGGCCCTGGAAGGCCCCGACCGCGCCGTTCAAAACCTGGTTGCAGAGCATCGGGCACTCGTAGTAGACGAGCGTGAGCGCGACCGGCTTGCCCTTCGCGAAGTATTCCGCGAGCCGCACCTCGCGCCCCGCCTCGTCGCGGAACTTGAGGTCGAGCGGTATCTGGCTCCCGAGCTTCTGCTCGATGTTGACCTGCTTCAAGACCTCGTTCGACTTGCCCGTCGGCACTGGCCCCACCGGCGGCTGCGCGTACTGCGCGTGTGCAGTAGGCAGTAGGCAGTAGGCAGTAAGCAGTAATAGACCGACCGCCGACACCGCGCGCCTCACGAACTCGCCCTTGAAATTGCTTCTCACCAAAACTCTCACTTCCTAACAACTGCCTACCGCCGCCTGCCTACTGCCTACTGATGTTTCTGCTCCGGCTGCTGGCCGGAGCTGGACTCGGCCGGCGTCTGCTCCTTCGGCGCCGGGTTGGCCGGCTGCGGCCCGGCCGCGGGCGCGGGGCCTTGCGGCGACGCCGGCTGCGGCTTGGCGTGGCGCTCCAGGTAGAGGTCGATGGCGCGCTCGACGGGGATGCGCGCGGTGCCGGCCTGCTCGTCGGCCCAGCCGTAGTTCTTCAGCTCGCGCTGCCACTGCTCGTTGACCAGCAGGTACTCCGACCACGGCTGCGGGACGTAGTTCGACTGCGTGCCGTAGGAGAGGTCGCGCCGGTGGCCGTCGACCTCGACCGACCAGCGCGGCGCGAGCTGCAGGCGCGGCTCGGGCGGCAGGCGCTCGTCCCCCTGCCGCGCCAGCGGCGACGCCGCCAGCTCCTGCGACTCCTCGCGCCCCTTGAAGAACTGGAACATCAGGTACATCGAGAGGCAGACGATGATGGTGAAGAACGTCAGCCCGCCGACGAACCACAGCAGCGGGCGCACCGCCACGTCCGACTCCTCGTGCGCCACGTCCGGGTTCGTGATGTAAGACACGTCCGGCGTCTCGTGAATGCTGTCCCGTCTGAACTTGCCGTGAGCCATTGCAACCTCGGTAAATGGTTAATGGTAAATAGTGAATGGTGAAAAGCAGTTTCTATTTACTATGCACCATTCACTATTTACTACCTCAGTGGTGTCCCTCCGCCGGGGCGATGGCCTGCTCGAGGTCGCGCTCGCCGAGCGGGAGCAGCGGGCGGCTGCTGAGCTGCCCGAAGTAGTACCAGAGCCAGATGCCGCCGAGGCCGAGGGCCATCGCGAACATCGGCAGGAAGCTGCGCGCGAGGTCGGACGTGTGCCAGTCGGGCTCGCCGCCCTGGTGCACCGACGGCGCGAAGAAGAAGACCAAATCCACCAAGCGCATGAAGATCATCAGCAGCGCGATGCGCCTTAAGGAGCGCGGCTTGCGCTTGCGCGCCCGCGAGAGCAGCAGCACGAAGGGCAGCGCGAAGTGGAAGAGGATGATCATCAGCCCGACGAACTGCCACCCGCCGCGCAGCCGCCGCAGGTAGAACGGTATCTCCTCCGGCAAATTCCCCGCCCACGTGATGAGGAACTGCGAGAAGGCGAAGTAGGCGTAGAGCATCACGAGCGCCAGCAGCAGCTTGCCCCAGTCGTGGAAGTGGAGCGGCTGGTAGGCGTGCGCCATCGGCTCGCGCGAGCCCAGGTAAGTCGCGACCGTGATCACGAAGGCCAGGGCCGAGAGGCCCCACCCGGCCATGATGATGAGGCCGTAGATGGTCGAGAACCAGTGCGGCTCCAGGGACATGCCCCAGTCGATGGCCGCGAACGTCACCGTCAGGCCGAAGAGCAGGATGCCCGGCCCCGAGATGTCCTGCATCCTGCGCCGGAGGCGCGGGTCGGCCGTCTTGTCCTGCTGCGCCGACCACTTGCTCAGGACGTAGGCGAAGGCGAACCAGATGGCGAAGTAGACGACCGCGCGGACGATGAAGAAGGGCGGGTTCAGGTACGTGCGCTTGTGCGTGAGCGCCTCGTCGCCCGCGACGACGGCCGGGTCAGACCACTCGTAGACCGAGACGGCGTGGCCGCCCGCGTGCCCCGCGCCGTGGTCGTGCACGTAGAGCGAGACGACGACCGGGATGAAGAGCACCGCGCAGAGCGGGATGCAGCGCGTGGCCGCCTCGAAGAGGCGGCGGCTCGTAATGGCCCACGCGCCGCCCGTCATGTGGCCGAGGCAGAGCCAGGCGAGACTGCCGACCGAGACGCCCGTCACGAAGAAGAAGCCGACGAGGTACGAGCGCAGGACGTGGACGAGCCCGCCGTAGCCCGCGGTCTGCCCCATCAGGAAGGCGAGCACCGCGCCGATGACGAGGAAGACCACGCCGACGAGCAGCGCGCGCATGCGGTAGCGGCCGAGGTCGGCTGGGGCGTCGAATGTGTGTGTGTGGGTCGCTTCCATCCTAGTGCTGCTCCCCCCCGCGCTGCGACTGCAGGGGCGTGCCGCCCTCGCCGTGCTCGCCGGCCGGCGCCTGCGCGGCCGTCCGCACCTTGTTCTGCTCGTCGGGCGACAGCTCGTCCAACTTCAGCCGGCGGCTGAGCTGGAGCGCGCGCACGTACGCGATGATCTTCCAGCGGTCTTCCGCGGGGATCTGCGCCGCGTAGTCGGGCATCGCGCCCCAGCCGTTCGTGATGACGTCGAAGAAGTGCGACGCGGGCGTGCGGTTCTCCTGCAGGCGGTCGTCGTAGAAGGAGGGCGGCTTCTGGTAGCCGCGCCGGACGATCATGCCGTCGCCCTCGCCCGTCATGCCGTGGCAGGCCGTGCAGTAAATCTGGAAGCGCTCGCGCCCGCGCTCCAACGCGGCCTTGTCGATCTGAACCGGGAACTGGTCGGCCTCGCCCGTGGCCGTCGTCGCGGCCGCGCCCGTCGCGCCGGGCGTGGCGCCGCTCGGGAGGGTGGCGCGCACCAACGCGCCCGCCTGAGCGCCCGAAGCCTTGCCCGTGTTGAAGTAGTCCTCGCGGTCGCGGTAAGCGCCGGCCCCGCCCGGCTGGCGCGGCACCGTCCCCTCGACGTTCGCGCGCGAGGAGGCGCCGTCGGGGAAGAATTTCTTGTCGCCCGCCTCGTAGTACTCGTACCGCGGCTGATCCTGCATGTCCATGCGGCAGCCCGCAAACAGTAGGCAGTAGGCGGTAGGCAGTAGGCAGCAGAAGACAACGCGCCGCCATGAGCGCAACTGCCTACCGCCTACTGCCGTCTGCCTGCTGTTTTCAGTGTTCGACATCTGTCACCTCACGCGCGTTGAGCGTGCGGAGGAACTCCGCCGTGCGCTCGCGGTCGAACTGGGGGTCGGTCGATTCGATCAGCACGAAGAAGCGGTCGCGCGAGGCGAGCGCGAAGTTCGGCGCGTTGAAGACCGGGTGGTACGGCTCGGGCAGGCCGTTCAGCGCGAGCATCCCGAAGACGGCGAAGAGCGCCGCCCCCAAGACCGTGCACTCGAAGGTCACGGGGATGAAGGCCGGCCAGCTGTAGAGCGGCTTGCCGCCGACGTTGATCGGGTAGTAGATGGTGTGCAGGTAGACCTGGAGCAGGAACCCGCCCACCCCGCCGAGGATGCCGCCGATGAGCACGAGGAGCGGCATCTTCGTCTTATGCGCGTGGATGGCCTCGGACAGCTCCTCGACCGGGTAGGGCGAGAAGGCGTCCACGCGCCGGTAGCCCTCCTCGTGGACGCGGTGCGCCGCGGCCACCGCGTCCGAGGGGTTGTCGAACTCGGCCATCAGCCCGTAGGTCGCCGGCCGGACTTTGCGCTTCCCAGCCATTTACGCCTCCTCCTTAATCTGCGCCTCGGGCACCATCGTCCGCATCTCGAAGATGGAGATGACGGGCAGGAACCGCAGGAAGAGGAACATCAGGAAGAAGAAGAACCCGATGGTGCCGAAGAACATCGTGAAGTCGAAGATGGTCGGCCGGTACATGCCCCACGACGAGGGCAGGAAGTCGCGGTGGAGGCTGATCGGGATGATGACGAAGCGCTCCAGCCACATGCCGACGTTGACGAACATCGCGACCACGAAGAGCATGACGTTCGAATGTCTCACCCGCCTGATCCAGACGATCTGCGGCACGAGGACGTTGCAGAGGATGAGCAGCCAGTAGAAGAGCGCGTACGGCCCGAAGAAGCGGTTCCGCATCATGAACTCTTCGTACGTGTTCGCGCTGTACCACGCCGTCCACGTCTCCATCATGTAGCCGTAGCCGACCAGCAGCCCCGTCGCCAGCATGACCTTGGCGGAGTTCCGCAGGTGGCGCTCGGTGATGAAGTCTTCGAGCCCGTAGAATTTTCTTAGAGGGATGACGAGCGTCAAGACCATCGCGAAGCCCGCGTAGATGGCGCCCGCGACGAAGTAGGGCGGGAAGATCGTCGCGTGCCAGCCCGGGATGATGCCGATGGCGAAGTCGAAGCTGACGATGGTGTGGACGGAGAGCACGAGCGGCGTCGAGATGCCCGCGAGCAGCAGGTAGACCACCTCGTAGCGCGCCCAGTGGCGCGCGCTCCCGCGCCACCCCAAGCTCGCCATGCCGTAGACGATCTGCCCGAAGCGGCTCCGCGCCCTGTCTCTAAGAGTAGCCAGGTCGGGGATGAGCCCCGTGTACCAGAAGAGCGCCGAGACGGTGGCGTAGGTCGAGACCGCGAACACGTCCCACATCAGAGGGCTGCGGAACTGCGGCTGGATGCCCATCGTGTTCGGGTAGGGGAAGAGCCAGTACGCGAGCCACGGCCTCCCCGTGTGCAGGAGCGGGAACAGGCCCGCGCAGGCCACGGCGAAGAGCGTCATCGCCTCCGCGAAGCGGTTAATCGAAGTCCGCCACGTCTGCCTGAGCAGCAGGAGGATCGCCGAGATGAGCGTGCCGGCGTGGCCGATGCCGATCCACCAGACAAAGTTGATGATGTCGAAGGCCCAGCCCACCGGCTGGTTGTTGCCCCAGATGCCGATGCCCGTCAGCACGAGGTAGGTGATCGTGCCCATCAGCATGTTCGCCAGCATGAAGGAGACGGCGAGGCCGATCCACCACGCGACGGGCGTCCGCTTGCGCAGGACGATGGAGCTGATCTTGTCCGTCACCGTCCCGAACGTGTGGCCGGGCTCGATGACGACGGGCGTGGTGTGTATGCCCACGTCCTCGCGCTCGTAATCGTATCTCTCTGACATAGGGCCTTCTCACGCCTCCCCGTGCGCGTCGCCGCCACTCTCGCCGCGCCCCGCGCCGCCCGTGCCCAACTCGCCGTTCGGGTTGCGCACCGACGCGAGGTAGGCCGTCCGCGGCCGCGTGTTCAGGTCGGCCAGCAGGTCGTAACGGCGCTTCTGCGCCTGCAACTTCGCCACGCGGCTGTTCGGGTCGTTCAGATCGCCGAAGACGATGGCCTCGGTCGGGCACGTCGCCTGGCAGGCGGTCTTGACCTCGCCGTCGCGCACCTTGCGCGACTCCTTCTCGGCCTCGATCTTCGCGTACTCGATGCGCTGCACGCAGTAGGTGCACTTCTCCATCACGCCGCGCGAGCGCACCGAAACCTCCGGGTTGCGCATCATCTTCAGGGAGGGCGTGTTCCAGTCTTGATAAAGCAGGAAGTTGAAGCGGCGCACCTTGTACGGGCAGTTGTTCGAGCAGTACCGCGTGCCGACGCAGCGGTTGTAGACCATGTCGTTCAGGCCCTCCGCGCTGTGCACGGTGGCGTGGACGGGGCAGACCGGCTCGCACGGCGCGTTCTCGCAGTGCTGGCAGGGCACGGGCATGAAGTAGACGCCCTCGGGACGGTCGGTCGCGCCGCGGAAGTACGCGTCGACACGGAGCCAGTGCATCTCGCGCGAGCGCGAGACCTGCTCCTTGCCGACCACGGGGATGTTGTTCTCGGCCTGGCAGGCGACGATGCAGGCGTTGCAGCCGACGCAGGTCGCCACGTCTATCGCCATGCCCCAGCGGTAGCCGCGACGGCCGATCTCCTCGTGCTCCGAGTAGTCGTACGGCGGGTACATGGTCTCGCCGTGCTCGGGCTCGCGGTTCTCGCCCGCGGGCTGCGGCGGCTCCTTCTTGTGCTCGCGGTCGGGCGCGAGCGTCGGGTCGCGCGTCCACTCGGCGAAGGTGCCGGCGCGGACGACCTCGCGCCCCTCCATGCGGAAGTGTATCTGCGTGCAGGCGAGGCTGTAGCTGTCGCCCGTCACCTCGACGCCGAGTCCCGTGCCCGACCACATCGCGTCCGACGTGCGCAGGTCGTAGGCGTTGAAGCCGCGGCGCCCTTCGCGCAGGTTCCCGCCGACGCTGCCCGAGCGCCAGCGGCCGTAGCCGAAGTGGACGGTCACGGTGTCGTCGGGCTGGCCCGGCAGGATGAAGACGGGGACGTAGATGTCCTCGTGCATCTTGTTGTTCTTGTCGGGGAGCGCGCGCCCTCGGTACGTGAGCCGCAAGGTCTCGGCGTTCACCTCGCCGCCCTTGTAGGTGAGGCGGTTGACGCGGCGCGGGCCGTCCTGCTCGACCGCGCCGTCGGGCTTGTCGCCGACGCCGAGCTTCTCCGCGGTCGCGGGGCTGATGATGGCGACGTTGTCCCACGTCAGCTTCGTCAGGGGCTTCGGCAGCTCCTGGAGCCAGCCGTTGTTCGAGAAGCGCCCGTCGTGCACGGACGGGTCTGCGCGGAAGACGATCTCGAACGCGCCCGCGGGCTGCGCGGGCTGGGCCGGGGCCGGCGGAGGCGGTGTGGCGTTCGCGCCCTGCGCGCCGGCCGCGTTCGCGCCCGCGCCGCCGCCCGAAGGCTTCCGCGCGGAGTTGGCGACGAAGCCGTCGTTCAGAGCCCTGCGCCACGCGCGCTCGAAGGCGGCGTCCGGCGTCGCCGAACCCGTAGAGGGCGCGGTGCCCGCCGAGGTCGTGGGGGCGGTCGAAATCGGTGCCGCCGCGCCGCCGCCCAGGGCCGCGGCCGGGGCGCCGCTCGCGCCCGACGACATCGGCGTCGACGAAGGGGCCGCGACCGATGAAGAGGTCGTGTTGGAAGCGCCCGGGGTGGCGGCCCCGGACGCACCGGCCGCCGCGGCGCCGCCGGCCGTGAGCAGGCCGCGCCCTTCGGTCAGCCAGTACTGGCGCACGATGTCGTAGCCGCGGCGGTCGGGGCTGTCGGTGAACGCCGCGACGACTTCGTACGCGCTCTTGCCGTTGTAGAGCGGCGTGATGAGCGGCTGCTGAATCGTGACCGTGCCGTCGAAGGCGCGCGTGTCGCCCCACTCTTCGAGGAAGTGCGTCTGCGGGATGTGCCAGTGGCACAGCTCCGAGGTCTCGTCCTCGTACGGCGAGAGGTGGACGGCCAGCCGCGCCTTCTTCATCCGGTCGGCGTCGAGCTTCAGATCGACCGGCGTCGTGTAGACGGGGTTGCCGCCGAGGATGACGAGGACGTCCACGGCGCCCGCGTCCAGCTCTCCGACGAGCGTGCGCAGGTCGTTGAGTTGATCCGTGGGATTCTCTTCGATGGGCTCGACGTAGTTGATGGTCTTGCCGACGGCGCCGAGCGCGGCGTTCATCGCGTGCGCGAGCGCGTGCACTTCCGGCGACGCCTCGTCGCCCGCGATGACGAGGCAGGCGCCCGCGTGGGCCTTGAGGTCTGCGGCAATCTTGCCCGCCTGCTCGTCGGGCGCGGCCGCGCCGGAGGCGAGCGCCGGGCTCGAAGCGCCGACGGCCGCCGCGAGGCTGCGCACGTAAGCAGCGAACTGGCTGGGCTTGAGCGCGACGCGGTGATCCGCGAAGTAGCCCGTGTTGGTCGGCGTCGTCTCGACGGAGTAGAGGCGGCAGATCTCGCGCGTGTCGCCGTCCGTGGCGCGGCGGCGCGAGGCGAAGTCGCGCGCGTAGCGCAGCGCGCCCGGCCCGCATTCGAGGAAGTTCGAGTCGAGCGAGAGCACGCGGTCGGCCGCGGCGAAGTTGTAGACGGGGGTCGCGAACCCGCCCGCCGCCTGCCTGACGCCTAAAGAACCGTTGTTGTTGCCGGCCGGCTCCCACTGGTACCAGCGCGCGCCGGGGAAGCGGCGCAGCACGTCGCGCATCAGCGCGCCGAGCGTCGGCGAGGTGACGGTCTCGGTCAGGAAGCGGAGTCCCGCGCCCTGCTTGCCGCGCTGCCCTTCGAGCGCGGTGAGTATCTCGCCGAGGAAGGACGTGTAGGCCCGCACCTCGCCGCGGTTGATGATGTTCTGCGAGCGGTCGGGGTCGTAGAGCCCGAGGACGGAGGCCTGCGCGTAGACGTCGGCCGCGCCCAAGGAAGCCGGGTGGAGGTCGTTGCCTTCGACCTTGACGGGGCGACCCATGTAGCTGCGCACGAGCAGGGGCGCGCAGCCGCCCGTGAAGGGCATCGCGGTCGCGAAGTAGAGCGCCTTGCCGGGGACGATCTCCTCGGGCTGGCGGACGTACGGGACGATGGTCTCGGGCGGCTGGTAGGAGCAGCCCGTGAGCCCCGCGAGCGCGAGCGACGCGCCCATCAGCTTGATGAAGGTGCGGCGGTCGGTCGAGTCGTCCCACTCCGAGGCGTGCTGCGGGAACTCTTGGTGGAGCAGTTCCTCGAACTCCTCCGTGCCCGAAAGCTCTTCGAGGCTCTGCCAGTATTCGCGCCCGCGCTTCTCCTGGAGCTTCGCGCGCACGCCCTCGATGGTGACCGGGCGTTTGCGAATCTGGTATAGCTCGGGGAAAGTGTCTTTGATGTGCATCTGCCTATCCTGAGCGGTCTATCTGTGACACGTCGAGCAGCTCGTGATCGTGGCCGCGTCGCGGACGCGGTACTCGCGCTTCAAGTCCCGCCCGAGCTTGCGCCGCTCTTCCGACAGGTTCTCGGCGAGGCGGTTCTCGGCGTTGGACGTCACGCCCGGGTCGTCGATGTTCCAGTGCATGTCGGTGATCTTGTCCTTCGGCCTGAGGTACCGCTCGGGCTCGCGGTGGCAGGCGAGGCACCACTCCATCTGGAGCGAGGCCGACTGGTAGATGGCCGGCATCGTGTCCACGCGCCCGTGGCACGAGGCGCAGCCCACGCCCTTGTTGACGTGGATGGAGTGGTTGAAGTAGACGAAGTCGGGCAGGTCGTGGACGCGCGCCCACTCGATGGGCTTATTGTCCTTGTAGCTGGTGCGGACGATCTCGAGGTACGGGCTCTCGTTCCAGATCTGCGAGTGGCAGTTCATGCAGGTCTTGGTCGGGGGCATGCCCGCGGTGTTCGAGACTTCGACCGAGGTGTGGCAGTAGCGGCAGTCGATGCCGTCGTCGCCGACGTGGTGCTTGTGCGAGAACTGGACGGGCTGCTGCACCTCGATGAACTGGCCCGTGTTGTAGGAGGAGCGGTTGATCTCGGCGAGCACCCAGAGCGAGGCGGCAACGAGGAAGATGCCGCCGAAGATGCTGACCTTGGCGATGGTGTTGGTGCTGTGGTGGAAAATCTGCATGCTCTTCCCCGACCGTCTTGTGACTTCTGGAACTAGGCCGGCGGGACTGACCTGACAACCCTTCCGACCCGGCCGGGCGCTTGCGCGCGCCCCGGCGCCGCGGGGAGAGACGCCCTGTAGTCCCCCGCGCGCGCCCTTGCGAAGGGCGCGCCTTGCGGGGCCGGCGCCTGCGGCCTTCCGTCCGACCGAGGGAAAGCGCGCTTCCGCGAAAGCCTTGTTGGCTACACCACCAATATTAAGAACTGCTTGGGTGCCTTAGTGATACTACTTTTTTCCCCGCCGGGCAAGCGCGAACTAAAACTTTGGATATGAAACTTACCCCCCGCCGCGCATTAAGAAATCTAATAAGCCGCGCCTGAGAGGGAGCCGGCCCCACCTCCCCGAACCGCCGGCCCCTCCACAGCCTCCCCTTCTTAACCTTGACGCCCCGCCCCCGCGGGCGTATAAGTCGACTGCCCCCCCGCATTGCTCCACGCCTCAAAGCTTCGGTCTTCATGGGCTCCCCCAAGCTCACCAGCCTCGCTAAAGGAGAGTCGTCATGAATGCTCAGGGCTGCCACACAACGTTTCGCAGGCAGAACCTCGTCCTGCTCCTCCTCCTGTCGTCGCTGGTGCTCGTCGCCGCGGTCGGCTTCACGGTCAGCACCGCGCGCCGGCCGCAAACCGACCAAGACGGGTCGGAGGTCAAGGAGAGGAAGTTCGAGAACACCATCCCCGGGCACGTGCCCATCAAGGTGAAGCTCAAGAGTGAGAAGTCGTTTAAGGATTTGCAGAACAAAGGCTGGGCGCGCGAGTTAGAGTTGGAGGTGAAGAACACGGGCAGTAAGCCGATTCACTACCTGTACGTGATTCTCGACATGCCCGACGTATTGCTCGAAGACGGCGTGCCCTTAAGTTTCCGGGTGAGCTACGGGAGGAGTTGGAACAGTGACGCGAACACTCCTCTGCGGCCCGATGAGCCCCCGATACAGCCGGGCGAGAGTGTTACGCTGAAGCTACAGGAGAAAAGATGGAAAGCCTACGAGGCGCGCAGGGACGAGCAGAAGAGAGCGGATGCCAAGCGGGTTCGGCTTGAGTTACAGATCCTTGATTACGGAGACGGCACCGGGTTTGAATCGATCCAAGGTGTGCCTCTGCTTTACCCGCCTAAAAAGTCTGCGCTGGAGAAGCCCCCGGCAAAGGGAAGGGCTGATACCTGTAAGCCGTTGCGCAAAACAAGGGCGCCGGACACGGTTGTCAGCCTCCTCAAAACCGACTTCATCGAAGGACCCGCAAGCCTCGTGCGGGTTAATTTTTTACTGCCGGAAGCCTCGCCGGCCCCGGCCGCCCCGGAGCCCGATCTGTGCGACTGCCAGAACATATCCGACTGCTTTTACGGAGTGATTACGTGCCCGTACCAGTGCCCCTGCGACGACTGGTGTCAATTCCAGACACACGTCTCCACCGGGAGTTGCAGCACGGAGGGGGGGCAGATGCCGGCGAGTCCAACTAGTGCATGAAGACTGTGCGACGGCGACCAACGGGATACAGACGTGCTCGTACGACAAGATACTCGGCCCGTGCGCCATCGGGGAGCCGGAGCCGACGCCGATCCCCGAGGAGACGCCGACGCCCACGCCGACGCCCACGCCCTCTTCGACGCCCCAGCCGTGTCCGCCGCAGCCGCAATCCTGCTGCGTGCCGGTAATCAAAACCTGGCCCGGCACCAACATGGAATACTGCGATTGGGATTGCGGGCCGTGCGGGACGGGGACGCCGCTGCCTGGCAACTGCTTCGTCGCCCAGAGCCCGTTCGACTGCGGCGATAACTACGAGTACTCGCTGGACTACGGCGGCCAGTGCTGCCCCATCACCTGCGTCAGGCCGGGGGGTAGCTGCCGCGCGGGCGAGGAGTGTTGCCCCGGCTCGCGGTGCTACAACGGACTTACCTGCCAGGGCACCGAATGCAACCAACCCTGTGGCGTGGTCAACACCACCTGCAACTGCCCCGACTACCAGGAGTGCGGCACCGACTACGTGTGCCACGACGCCACCCCGATCTTAATAGACGTGAGCGGCGACGGGTTCGCGCTGACGGACGGGGCCGGCGGCGTCAGGTTCGACTTCAACGGCGACGGCGTGACCCACCGCCTCGCGGCCTGGCCCGCGGCGAACTCGGACGACGCCTGGCTCGCCCTCGACCGCAACGGCAACGGCCGCGTAGACAGCGGGGTGGAGTTGTTCGGCAACTTCACCCCGCAGCCCGAGCCACCGCCGGGCGGGGAGAAGAACGGCTTCCTCGCACTGGCCGAGTACGATAAGGCCGCGAAGGGCGGGAACGCCGACGGCGTGATCGACGCCCGCGACGCGGTCTTCCGGTCGCTGCGGCTGTGGCAGGACACCAATCACAACGGCGTGTCCGAGCCTGCGGAGTTGCACACGCTGCCTTCACTCGACGTGGTTCGCATCCACCTCGACTACAAGGAGTCGAAGCGGACGGACGGGTTCGGCAACCGCTTCCGCTACCGCGCGAAGGTGGACGACGCGAAGGGGGCGAAGGTGAATCGGTGGGCCTGGGACGTGTACCTCGTCGCGGGGCCGTAGATTAATTCAACGGCCGTAGACGGAGGCGCCCGGCGGCAACCAAAGTCCGCCGGGCGCCTCCGTCTTTGAAGTCGTCTACCGCCGGCCGCCGAAGACGAGGGCGAGGAGGATGACGGCGAAGAGGATGGCGAGGACGAGGAGGGCGATCTTCCAGAAGCTGTAGGGGCGCTCGCCCTGCACCTCGCCGGTGCGGCCGTTGACGACGATCTGGTAGACCTTGTCCTGGAACCGGTACGCGCCGACGTAGACTGGCAGCAGCAGGTGCTTGAAGGTGACGGCCGAGTAGTTGGTGCTGATGTTCGAGACGCGCTGCTCGTCGCCGCCGATGTCCCGGCGCACGTCCCCCTCGATGACGGGCGCCGCCGCCTGCTTAGCCAGCTCGAAGCCCTCGGCCAGGCTCACCTGGTAGCGCTGCGCCTTGTAGCCCGAGAGGTAGGCGGGGTCGTACGCGGTCAGCCGCTGCAAGTCCCAGGGTTCGAGCGCCGTGAGCCTCTGCGGCGGCAGTGACTTCGTGGCGGGGACGAGGATGTCGTCGAACCAGCGCTCGACCGAGCCCGAGGCCGGGTACCAGCGCGTGTGCTGCACCTGCCGCGTGCGCCGCACCTCGTTCCCCTGCGCGTCGCGCTCGGTGTACTGCTCGGTCGTGTAGTAGTGCTCGCCGCGCTGGCCCTCGTAGCGGCTCGCGGTGTAGGCGTCGTAAGTCCAGAAGGGGATGTAGACGCCGCCGAGCTCGTCCGGCGAGGCGAACTTCTTCAGGGCGTTCGGCGCGAACCAGCGCGAGGCGATCCACTTCCCCAGGGAGCCCGCGGCCCCCTCCTTCGTCACGCTGAAGGGGAGGACGCCTTCGGGCGCAAGGACGGGGTCGGCCGAGCGCGGCTGCGCGACGAGCGGGCTGCCGCAGAAGTCGCACTCGCCGGCCACCATCGGCGGCGTGAAGGTGACGGTGGCGCCGCACGTCTGGCAGGCGACTTCGAGCGCGCCCTCGGCGAGCGTACCCAACTGGTCGGGGTGCGCCTGCAGGTACTGTTCGTAGGAGCGCTCTTCGACCGAGGCGCCCGTCGGCTCGATGCGCTCCTGCCGCCCGCAGTACGGGCAGGTCAGGTTCCCGCCCTCTGGCGCGAACTGCAAATCGGCCCCGCACCCGGGGCAGCGGAAGCGGTGGACTTTCGGTTGGGGGGCTGTCTGCTGTTGCATGTTCCTATTGGTTGATGATTGAGAGTTGCGGATTGGAGCGGCGGCGCCAGACGAAGCCGTCGAGGATGTAGTGCGTCGCCTGCGGGAGCGCGAGCAGTGGGACGAGGATGAGTTTGAGAGACGCGACGTCCCAGCCCGCGCCGAAGAGCCACGCGCGCTCGTGCCAGACGCCCCTGTCCCAGAGCAGTTCTTCCGCGTAGGCCAAAACCCACAGCGTCGCGAGGAAGAGGGGCCAGCGCGCGAGCGTCCTGTAGACCTTGCCCGTCTGCGCGGCGCGCGCACGGGCGTACCACCAGACGAGCGCCAGGTAAGGCACGCCGTGGAGAAGGACGTTCGTCACCGTGAAGGCGTAGTCGGAGTCGAACGCGACGATGCCGACGTACCAGCAGACGGCCGTCGTCAGGACGACCAAGTCCTTCCCCGGATTCCCGAGCCCCTTCAAAACCCACGCGTGCGCCGAGCGCGCCGCGTACGCGCCGAGCGCGAGACAGTAGAGCACGAACGCGACCTTCTCGACCCACGCGGGCAGCCCCGCGAAGTCGCCCGGCAAGAACCACCAGAAGCGTCGCGGCAGGTGCGCGTGCCAGTACGCCAGAGGGTAGAGGGTCGCCATGTAGACGGCCGCGGCGTCCACGCACCAGCCCGCTCGCCCCCGCTCGCCCGCGCGCGCGCGGTAGAGCGCGACCCAGCCGTACTGCTGCCTGACGAAATGGAAGACCGCGAGGTACGCGAGCGCGCGCCAGAAGAGCGCCTCCGACTCCGAGTAGAGCGCCACCGACAAGGCGAGCGCAATCGAAGGCGCCAGCACGTAGAGCGACAGGCGGCGCTTCAACTCCTCCCGGTCGAAGTAGACGCGGAAGGCGGTCGCGTAGACGTGCGCCACGTCAACTAAGAGCACCGCGGGCACCCACGCCCAGTCCGGCGAGTCGCCATCCAGCACGCCCGCGCGCGCCCCGACCCACAGCAGCAGCAGGGAGGCGAGAGCGCTCCCGCCGAACACGCACACGTCCGCGCGCGGCGAGAAGAGCCACCACGAATCTCTTCTCACGGCCGGCGTGCCTTCGGCGACCGTGACGACTTCGACGCTGTCGATGGGTTCGGCGGACATACAGGCGCGCGGCGCGGCCGAGTTTATACCGTGCCCGCCCCGCCCGGAAGAGAATTTTTCAAAACGGCCTGTTCGCCGCGGCGCGGCTCAACTCCTCAGGCTCTCGGACTTGAGGCCGCGCGCGCCGAGGACTTCCTCGGCGGCGCGGAGGCCGTGGTCGAAGGCCTCTTCGAAGAGTGCGACGCCGGAGAGGTCTGTGTGTGCGAAGTGGACGGGGCCGAAGGGCTTCTGCGCACGCGCGCGCGCGCCGCCCCACTGGAAGCCGACGCGCGGGCGAATCATGGCGTGGCCCCAGCGCATAACGTCGAGGCGGTCGGTGAGCGCGCGGATGTCGCGGTGCGCGCGCTGTAAGTCAGAGAGCGCGACCTCGGCCCACTCTTCGCGGCCGGCGGAGAGGAGGCGCGCGCGCGCCTCGCGCGGGTTCGGCTCGGTGAGCGGGTAGTAGTAGGTGAGGACGGTCGGGCCGCGCTCCAAACCTCGCTGGTGCGTGGCCGTGACGTAGCCGAGCGAAGGACTCTCGTAGAGCACGTTGTCCCAGGCCGCCGGGAAGCCCAGCCCCGCGCGCGGCCGCTCGGAGAGGAAAAGGTTCGCGACCATCCACGCGCCGTACTCGAACTCCGCGACGTGCGGCGGGCAAAAGCCTTCGCGGTAAGACTTCAGGAGGTACTTCGTCAGGAACTGCGGCGCCGCGAAGACCACGTGCCCGGCCCGAAAGCCTAAAGCATCTCGCCCGTCACGCCCGACCGCGACGACCTCGACGCCGTTCGAGCTTTCGGACGCACGCACGTCCGCGACGGCTAACCCGAGGCGGACGTGCGCGCGCGCCTTCTCATAAAGATGTCTGACGAGGCGGCCGTTGCCCTCGGGCCAGGTGATGAGCGGCTGCGACTCCGCGCCCGGCCCCTTCATCCGCGAGGCGAAGTAGAAGAGGCCGGCCCACGCGCTCGCCTGCTCGACACTCAGCCCGTAGTCGTCGCGGCACCCGTAATCGACGAGCCAGCGCAGGCGCTCCGAGCTGAAGCCGCGCGCGCGCATCCACTCGCCCATCGAGACGCGGTCGAGCGCCGTGACCTCCGCGTCGTCCGAGCAGTGCGAGACAGGGATGGCGAACGCGCGCCGCCCCTGCTTGTCGCGCCAGGCGGCCCAGGCGTCGACCTCCGCGTTGAAGAGCTGGAGCTGCCGCGCGTCCTCCACGCTCGCCCCCGCGTGGAGGTAGAGTCCTTCGTACCAGCGGCCGCGGTAGTAGACGCGCTCTTCGGGGTCGCGGCAGAGGAACTGTTCGCCGACGATTGGCTGCCCTTCGGCGTCCGCCCCTTCGAGCACGCCCAGCTCTCCGAGCAGCGCGACGAGCGCGCGGTTCTCCTTCTGCGGCGCGGGGACATAGTGCGCGCCCCAAGGGTACGGCACGACGCCGTGCGCTTCGCCCGAACGCGCCGTCCCGCCCGGCGCCGCTTCGAGTTCGAGCAGCACGAACTCTTCGAAGCCCGCGCGCAGGAATCTCCACGCCGCCGCCAGCCCCGCCACGCCGCCCCCGACGATGACGACCCCCGCGCGCTCCCAACTCTCCGGCTCCGGCCTCAGCCCGTCGCGGATGAGGTGACCGAGACGGTCGGACGCGCCGACTATCTCCCCCTCCGGCAGGGGCGGCGCGGCCTCCCTCCTCCCGCACGCCGCCAGCGCGAACGGCGCGCCGAGGAAGGCCGCCAGCAGTTCCCTTCTCGTGAGACCCCGCCCGTTCATATAACTTGAGAGTTGAGTATGGGAGTTTTCACCACAGAGACACGGAGACACAGCTCGAAGCGATATCTCTTCAAAGCTGTGCCTCTGCGTCTCTGTGGTGAACTGCTCATGACCTGTCTACTCGTAGCGGCGCCACTCGGCCTCGTAGTAGCGGACGAGCGATTGGTTGTCGAGGCGGTTGACCTCGACGGGCACCGGCCCGAGGTCGGCCGAGAGCATGAACATCGCGGGGAGTGACGTGTCGTCTAAAAACCTGAGCGCGACCTGCGGCGCGTGCGCGGGGACGTCGAACGGCCGGCGGCGCGCGAGCGCGAAGCCCCAGACGCCGAAGGAGGGGACGGCCGTGTAATAAGGTCGAACTTGAAAGCCCGCGGCTTCGAGCGTGCGGACGATGCACCAGTAGGAGTTGCGCGCGAAGAGCGGCGACGTGGACTGGACGCTGACGGCCGCGTCCGGCGCGAGGCGCTGTTTGAGCAGGCGGTAGAAGCGCGTCGTGTAGAGCTTGCCGAGCGCGAAGCTGTTCGGGTCTGGGAAGTCGACGACGGCCGCGTCGAAGGGCGGCTCGTCGCGTTCGAGCCAGATCATCGCGTCCTTGTTGACGACGCGCACGCGCGGGTCTTCGAAGGAGTTCTCGTTCAGGCGCGCGAGCGGCGGGAAGCGCCGCGAGAGCTGCGTCATGTCCGGGTCGAGGTCTACGAGCACGATCTGCTCGACGGTCGGGTACTTCAGAAGCTCGCGGAGCGCCAGCCCGTCACCGCCGCCGAGCACGAGCACCCTTCTCACCACGCGGCCGCCTTCGGCGGCGAGCGCCATCGCGGGGTGGACGAGCGCCTCGTGGTAGCGGTACTCGTCGGCCGAGGAGAATTGCAGGTTGCCGTTCAGGAAGAGCTGGAAGCCCGCGCGGTTGCGCGTGACGACGATGCGCTGGTAGGGCGTCGTCTTCGTGTAGACGATGTCGTCGGCGAACATCGCGTCCTCGGCGAGCGAGGTCAGCGCGTCGGCCTTGATGAAGGCGACGGCGAGGAGCGCCAGCACCACGGCCCCTTGCGCCCGCAGGCGCGTCACGCCGCCGCCGATGATGGGCCGCATCAGCCAGGTCGCCCACAGCCCGACGCCCGCGTTGAGGAAGCCGAAGAGGAGCGAAGTGCGCACGAGCCCCAGCTTCGGCACGAGGAAGATCGGGAAGAGCAGGGACGCGATGAGCGCGCCCGCGTAGTCGAAGGCGAGCACGCGCGCGACCAGCTCCTTGAAGTCGAGGTGGTCTTTCAGAATCCGCATCAGCAGCGGAATCTCCAGGCCGACCAGCACGCCGATGAGGAAGACGACGCCGTAGAGCACGACGTGGAAGTAGCTCAGGTGCGCGAACGACAGGAACAGCAGCGGCGCCGAGGCCCCGCCCAGGACGGCCACGGCCAGCTCCACGTCCACGAACCGCCGCGCCAGCTCCTTTTCAATAAACCGCGAGAGCCACGAGCCGACCCCGAGCGCCGACAGGTAGATGCCGATGATGAGGGAGAACTGCGTCACCGAGTCGCCCAAAACGTACGACGCCAGCGTCCCCGCCAGCAGCTCGTACACGAGCCCGCACGTCGCGATGACCAGGACGTTGAGGAATAGGATGGGCGTGCGATTCATGGCTCAGTAGGCAGTAGGCAGATGGCAGTGCGCCCCGCGTTGCGGGAGTTGAAAAGTTAAATCAGAGTTTCAGACACATCAGACACAGCGGCTTTCAACTGCCTACTGCCGTCTGCCTACTGCCTACTCCCCTTCACCCCTGAATCGCCGCGGCGATGATGAGGGAGATGCCGATGATGACGGCGCCAATGACGACGGCGAGCGCGACGTTCTGATCCTCCTCGATCTCCTTGCGGATGGAGAAGGGCGTGGCCTTCAGGATGATGAAGTAGGCGATGCCGAAGACGAGCAGGCCGAAGGCGGTGAAGATGGCGGTGGTGACGAGCACGGGCGCCAGCTCCTCGAACTTCACCACCAGGCCGAGGGCCGGCGTGGACAGGTTGAGCATCATTTTCCTCCGTGGTAGCCGGAATGCCAGAAGTGGAAAGAGCGGTAGCCGCCCGGCGAGTTGCGCACGTCGGCCGGGACGAACTGCCGGGGCGAAGTCGTCACCTCCCACCCGCTCCACGCCGCGAAGACGTAGAGCAGGAGCAGGCCGCCACCGATGAGAAGGTAGAGTTTGCTGAGCATGTCTGTTTGGGTTTTGGGTGCTGGGTTCCAGGTGCTGGGTTTGGGTTTTGGGTGCTGGGTTCTGGTTAGAACTAAGTTTTTAACCAACACCTAACACCCAACACCCGGCCCCTTCTAACCAGCACCTCGAACCCAGCACCCAGCACCTATTTCCTCCTCGCCGGCTTCAGCTCGCGGAGCACGCCCTTCCTGTAGACCCAGGTGGTCGGGGGCGGGCGGCGGAAGCCCGGCTCGCGCTCCTGCCAGAGCTGGTAGAAGCCGGGGAAGCGAATCTGCAGCTCCGCCTCGGGCAGTTGTTTGAGCGTGATGTCGGGCGAGTCGGAGCAGTCGCCGAACTCTTCGCTCACGTCTACACGCTCGGCCGAGACGACGCGGACGACGCGGAACTGCGCGGGGCAGCCGTTGCCGCCCGAGTTGAAGGAGACGATGGCCACCTCGCCCTCCGAGAGGTTCGGGAAGAACGCCTCGAAGTGGACGAAGGACGAGCCCTCCGTTTCGAGCACGGCCTTCCTCCCCAAACGCAGCTCCCACTTGAAGTCCGACTCGTCGCCGACGCGGTGGATGCCGAGCACGCCCGCCTTCGTCGTCAGAGTCTCGCCGTCGCCGCCGCCCGCCTGCGCGCGCGCGTGTGCGTTCAGGAGGAGCAGCAGCGCGGCCGCCGCCGCGAGCATGGCCGTACGTCTTCTGTTAGTCATCACTGCTGTCGTCGCCGCCGGACGCGTATGGGTTGAAGGCGCTGTCGGCCCAGCGCCTGCGCTCGAAGCTGAAGTGCCTGATGGCGAAGAGCACGGGTAGCACCGAGAGCGCGATGAGCAAAAGTAGGAGGTTCGCCAAACGCGGCACGCCCTGCTCGACCTGCACCGTGAACTGCGGCGGCGCCGGCTGGTTCCAGTTCTCCCACTGCGCTTCGAGCCGCATCGTGTAGCGCCCCTCGGGCAGGGCCGGCAGGTAATCCGTCTGCTCCGCGTCGCCCTCGCTCCAGGACTCGCCGTCCTCGACGCCGTGGTAGAACTCCATCGGCAGGTCGAACTGCTGGACGAGCCCCGTCTCCTCGTTGATGAAGTCGCCCGCGACGTAGAGCCAGTTGTTGTCCACGTTCAGCGCGCGCCCCGTCACGCGCACGTTCCGCCCGCCCGCCAGCTCCAGAGGGTCTGTGAAGATGACCTGCGTCTTCTCGTTGCCGGCGTCGGGGTCGGGGGTGGCTCCCGGCGAGGGCGCGGGCGTGGGCGTCGGCTGCAGGGTGTAGGTCTGCGTGTAGACGGTCTTGCGCGGCGCAGTCACCAGTGTGAAGAAGCCGACCGCGAGCGCGGCCAGGACGAGCAGCCCCCAGTAGCCGTAAATCTTCTTGTGCGGCCACGGCTGGTTCGGCGCGACCGTGCGCGGCGAAGGGAGGTCGACGCCGAACTTCTTCTCGATCTCCTTGACCGGCGTGTACGCGCCGAGCGACCAGTTGACCTCCTCGGACGAGAGCTGCCCGCGCCGCTGGCCCGCCGCGACGGGGACTTCCTTCGAGAGCATGAGCGGCGCGTTGACGTAGTCGGTCGCGCGCGCGAGCTCGCCCGCCTCGACCTTCCAGTAGAACTCGCCCTCGACGTACTCGACGCGCGCCGCCGCGTCCTGAAACATCTTGTAACGACGCCCGCCGTGCTGCACGGTCGTGCCGGCGTCCGTCACCTCGCCCGGCGGAACGGAAGTGACGTAGCTCCAGTGCCCGTCCGACTCGACGAGCCAGCGGAAGCCGACCGCCGGGTTATAGAGAAGGTACTCCTGCCAGAAGTAGCGCACGCCCTCGAACTCGACGCTGCGCACCATGAAGCCGATGACGTCGAACTCGCGCCCCTCGAACTCGGCCCTGCCGCCTAAGGGGATAGACTTGCTCCAGCCTTTACGTTCGAGCGTCTTCAGATACCGCAGCCGGCCCTGACTCGCGTCTAAGAGCGACCCGCAGTTCGGGCACCCGACGCGCTCCGTCCTGTCCGGCGCGCGCAGCTCAAGCGGGCCGCCGCAGTTCGGGCAACTGACCTGCGTCGCCGAGACCGCGCGCGCCTCGCGCTCCGTCGTCCTTTGCGCGTGCGCGAGCCCCAACTCCTGTAACGTCGTCTCCCGCCCGACGAAGACGAGCGGCGGCTGCTCGCCGTAGTCGAGCGTGCCGAAGACGCCGGCCGCGCCCGAGAGGTCTGCGTAAGGGTAAGTCTCGCCCGGCCTGAGCGGGTACGGTATCTCGCCCTGCGCCGCCAGCATCCGCGCCGTGCCCTTCTCGGCGACGACGGGCGGCGTCTGCGCGGGGATGGCCCAGACCTGTTGCCCCAACTGCAGGGCGTCGAAGGAGGGGAGCGCGTTCGGCGAAGGGACTTGAATCTGGAAGGTGAGGTAGAAGCGCCCCTGCGCCTCCGCGAGCCAGCCCCAGCGGCCGTCGGCGAAGGCCGCGTACCACTCGTCCCAGAAGCCGCCGGCCGCGTGCTGCAACTGCGCGCGGCCCGTCAGCTCGAACGCGACGCCGAGGTAGACGCCGCGCAGGCCCACTTCGAGCGGCGAGCCCGACTCGACCACGTCCGAGACCTTGCCGAAGTCTTCGACGCCGCGGTCGGTGCGCGCCACGACCGAGCGGCAGAACTCGCAGACGACCACGACGGACGAGCCCGTCTTGAAGAGAACCTCCGCGCCGCACGCGGGGCAGTTCGCGCGCAGGGGCATCAGGCTTCCCCCCCGCCCGCGCGGCTGACGCTGCGCACGGACACGTCGCGCGCGCCGAGCATCTCCGCGAGCCTCTCGGCCCACGGCCACGCGGGGCGCTCGCGGCAGCAGTAGAGGTTGAAGGTGGCGACGCCGACCTCGGGGTAGGTGTGGCAGGCGAGGTGCGATTCGGTGAGCATGGCGAGGCCGGTCGCCCCGCCCTCGCCGGGGAACTTGTGCCAGAGCTGTTCGCCCAGGACGCGCAAGGATAGTTCTTCGATGGCGCGCGCGAAGACGCCGCGCAGACGTTCCACGTCGCGCAGCGCGACGGCGTCACACCCCGTCGCCTCGATGAGCCATTCGGTCCCGACTGTCAACACGGCTTGGAGTTTGAACGAACGAGAGCGGCAGTACCTGAACGCGTGCGAGGATAGAAGAAAGGGCCGATGCTTTGCAACACTCTTCTTACGGCGGCGCAAGCGGCCGCGGCGCTTGGCGTTCTACGGACAGTCTGCCCCACACACTTTCAGACAGAGGAGACCCAACATGCCGAAGCCGCTCCGACTCTTCCCCGCCCTGCTCCTGACCCTTTTGTCCCTGCCACCCCAGACGTCCGCGCAGTCGCAGGGCAACGCCGCGCACCTGACCGTCTACGACGCGGGCGTCGCCGAAGTCCTCGAAGAGCGCACGGTCGAGCTCCAGCCCGGCCTCAACCAGGTCGAGTGGCGCAGCCTCATGCCCAAGGCCTTCGCGCAGACCTTGCGCGTGACGGCCGAGGACGCCGAGGTCACGCGCGTGGACGTGACATACGACGGCGTCGAAGTGCGCGGCCAGCGCTCGCCCGCCCTGCGCCTCTCCATCCAGAACCGCGGGGGCGCGGGCGCGCGCAGGGTGCAGGTCGATTACCTCGCGCCGGACATCAGCTGGCGCGGCGACTACTCGCTCGTCCTCGACCCGGTGCAGAGCGGCGCGCCGTCGACGGCCGCGACGCTCGACTCGTGGGTCTCGCTCAACAACAACACGGGCACGGACGTGCGCGGCGGGACGGTCGACCTGGTCGCGGGCGAGGTCGCGCTGCTCACGGGCGACGGCGCGTCCCGGCGCGACTACGACGAGATGTCGCGCAACACGGCGCAGATGAGGAACGTCAGCACGGAGGGCGAGGAGCCGCCCGCGTTCTCCACCGAGGCCGCGGGCCTGAGCGCCTTCAGCCGCTTCCGCCTCGGGCGCGACGTGGCCTTGAACGCGAACTCGCCCGTGAGCCGCCTGCCGCTCTTCCAGCGCGCGCGCCTCGCCATCACGCAGCGCAACGTCTTCGAGAACGGGTACGACGTGCAGACGCTCGCGCGCGGCGGCTTCGTGCTCGTCCCGCGCGGGTTGGAAGTCCGCCTCGTCTCGAAGAACCCGACGCAGGTGCCGATGCCCGCGGGCCAGGTCACCATCTACGCGCGCGACGGCGGCGTGGCGCAGATCGCGGGGCAGGATCGAATCCCTTTGACGCCGCCGGGCGGCGAGTTCAGCGTCACGCAGGGGCGCTCCTCGACGCTCTTCGGCACGCGCCGCATCCTCGAACGGCGGCAGGTCGAGTACAGGGGGCAGGACGGCGAGACGCACCAGAAGCTCATCACGCGCGTCGAGGTCGTCCTGACCAACCGCGGCGCGCTCGAAGCGGAGGCGTTCGTGCGCGAGGCGGTCGAGCCGTTCGTCGCCAACCAGTGGGCGGTCACGGACTCTTCGGCGAAGGCCGAGCGGCTCGCCGCCAACACCTTCCAGATGAGGGTCAACGTCCCCGCCGGCGGCAAGACCGTCGTCACCTACACCGTCGAGGCGAAATAACAGGACAGGTAAAAGGATGAAGGATGAAGGATGAAGGATGAAAGTGACGGGGTCTACACTTCATCCTTCATCCTTCATCCTTCATCCTTCCGGACGTGCTATGATGCGGCCGTCCAGACGGGGAAGCCCTAATTTCAAATGCTCTATCTCTCGCAAGTGCTCGGCCGGCCCATCCGCGAGGTCGAGGGCGAGCGGGTGGCGACGCTCAAGGACGTGATCGTCCGCCTCGGCTCAGACCACCCGCCGGTGACGGGACTCGTGGCGCGCTACCGCCGCCGCGACTTCTTCGTCCCGCGCGCCCGCGTCGCGCGCATCAACGTGGACGGCGTCCGGCTCAACTCCGACATCCTCGACCTGCGCCGCTTCGCGCGGCGCGAGGGCGAAGTCCTGCTCGCGCGCGACGTGCTCGACAAGCAGCTCATCGACGTGGACGGCAAGCGCGTCGTGCGCGTCAACGACGTGCAGCTCATCGAGACCGGCGGCGAGTGGCTCGTCACCGGCGCCGACGTGACCTTCGCCGGCCTGTGGCGCCGCCTCACGCCGCACAACTTCATCGGCACGAACCGCCCGGTCGAGGTCATCGACTGGGCCGACGTCGGCTACCTGGCGACCGACGCCGCGGCCGTCCAGTTGAAGTCTTCGCGCGACAAGCTGGCGCGCCTCCACCCGGTCGAGATCGCGCGCCTCACCGAGGCGCTCTCGCGCCACCACGGCTCGGAGGTCATCGAGGCGCTCGACGACGAGACGGCCGCGGAGACTTTGGAAGAGATGCACGCCGAAGACCAGGCCCGCATCATCGGCGAGATGGAGGAGGAGCGCGCCGCCGACATCCTCGAGCACATGTCGCCCGACGAGGCGGCCGACGTGCTCGGCGACCTGCCGGAGGAGCAGGCGCAAGACCTGCTCGAACGCATGGAGCACGAGGAGAAGGCGGACGTGCAGGAGCTCCTCCCCTACGAGGACGACGAGGCCGGCGGCCTGATGACGACCGAGTTCGTCGTCCTGCCGAAACACCTGACGGCGGGCGAGGCCCTGGCGCGGATCAGGGAGATGGCCGAGACGCCGAACATGATCTACTACCTCTACGTCGTCGAGGAGGAAGGCTCCTGGAGGCTCTGCGGCGTCATCGCGCTGCGCAGCCTCATCCTCGCAGACCCTTCGGCGCCGCTCTCCGAGGTCATGCGCGACGAGTTCCAGTTCGCGCGGCCCCGCGACCCCGCCCGCGACGTGGCCGAGACCATCGCCGAGTACAACCTCCTCGCCCTCCCCGTCGTCGACGACACCGGGGAGATCGCCGGCATCGTCACCGTGGACGACGCCATGGAATACCTCCTCCCCAAAGACTGGCGCCCGCGCCTCCCGCGGGTTTTCGGTTAAGCAGTCGTGGAGAAGACGCTTGCAATCATTAACCGGATGGAGGCGGAGGGCCTTCTCGGTCGTTACGCCATCGGCGGCGCGATGGCCGCCATCTTTTACGTGGAGCCGTTTACGACTTACGACCTCGACATCTTCTTCGCGGCAAGCGTGTCGGGCGGCCTCGCCCTGATGGCGCCGGTCTACGAGTATCTGGCGGCCGCGGGCTACGAAGCGGAGGGCGAGGCCGTGAGCATCGAGGGCTGGCCTGTCCAGTTTCTCCCGACCTATAATCCGCTCGTAGTCGAAGCCGTAGAGCAAGCAGCGGAGATCACGTTCAAGGGCACGCCGACGCGCGTGTTGGGCGCCGAGCACCTCGTCGCCATCATGCTGCAAACCGGCAGGGAGAAGGACTACGCCCGCGCGGCGAAGTTTCTTGAAGAGGGTGTGGTCAATGTCGAGCGGCTAACGGACATAGTTTCGCGCCACGGGTTGACCGACAAGTGGCGCGAGTTCTCCGGTAGGATTGGGGAGTGAAAGAGAAGACGGACATTTCAGAGATACTCGAAAGGAAGGCCGAGCGCAGGCGGAGTTTGGCTCGACTTCCTTACGAGGAGAAGGTCGAGATCGTCCGGCGGTTGCAGGAGTTGAGCCGGGAGATTAAGGAGAGCAGGGACGAGAATGAAGGACTGCGCCGTATGAGAAAGACGGCGGAGGGGCGGTAAAGTTTTCCGGGCCGTCCGGGAATAGCGGAGGCGGGTGATGAGGAGGACTTCGACGGGGCTGTTGGTGCTGGTGCTCGCTTTGGCGGGCGGGGTCTTCTCGAACGAGTGGTTCGGGCACGCGGGGCACACGGACGGGCTCACCTTGAAGCTCGACGCGCGGAAGACTTCGCTGCGCGTGGGCGAGGAGACGGACGTGAGGCTCGTGCTCAAGAACGAGGGCCGGCGCTCCGTCAGGCTGGTGGAGCCGGGCGACGGGAGCGAGTCGGGTTGGAGGACGCCGGTCGTCGCCTGGTCTATCATCAAAGACGACCCGGCGGCGCCCCACCCGCCGGAGCCTTTCAGGGGAGTGCGCGCGCGCGAATGCGGGAACGTCGGCGGGCTGCGGTGGGGCGAGGTCTTCAGTCTCGCGCCGGGCGAGACGAAGGAGTTGTGGCAGTGGGGCGCCTTCCTGCCGCGCTTCGAAGAGCCGGGCGTCTACCGCGTCGTCTTCCTCTACGCGAACCGCCCCTCGATGAGCTGGGTGAGCGAGCAGGGGCGGCCGCTCGTCTTCAACAATCCCTTCGAGATGTGGCGGGTGCGGCACAGCACCGAGGCCACGGCCGTCAGCAACGAGTTGGTCTTCACGGTGCGCGACTAGCGCATGGGCTTTTCCGAACGGGTCAGCGGATGAAAGACGGGGAACCTCCGAGTGGCTTCGACGCGCGCAGAGAGTGTGCGGGACGTGGGTCGCCGTTTGTGGCGGCGCGGCGGCCGGCGCGTGCAGCGTGCGGTGGCGCGGCGGAGGGGGCTCTTCGCCTACCTCGCCGTCATCGGCCCCGGCATGATCGCCGCCAACGCGGGTAACGACGCGGGCGGCATCGCCACCTACGCCTCGGCCGGGGCGGACTACGGCTACAGCCTCCTCTGGACTTTAATCCCGCTCGTCTTAGCTCTGGGCATCGTGCAGGAGACCTGCGCGCGGATGGGCGCGGTGACGGGCAAGGGGCTGTCCGACCTCATCCGCGAGCGGTTCGGCGTGCGCTGGACAGTGCTCGTGATGCTGGCGCTCCTAGTCGCGAATGGCGGCGTCACGGTCTCGGAGTTCGTCGGCATCGCGGCGGCGAGCGAGCTGTTCGGCGTGCCGCGCTTCCTGACGGTGCCGCTCGCGGCCTTCGCCGTCTGGTGGCTGGTGGTCAAAGGCTCTTACAGGAGGGTCGAGCGCGTCTTCCTCCTGATGTCGCTCGTCTTCCTCGGCTACGTCGTCTCGGCCTTCCTCGCGCGCCCCGAGTGGGCGGAGGTCGCGCGCGGGTTCGTGCGCCCCGAAGTCGACTTGAACGCGGGCTACCTCTTCACGGTCGTCGCGCTCATTGGCACGACCATCTCGCCGTACATGCAGGTCTTCGTGCAGTCGTCCGTGGTCGAGAAGGGCGTGGACGAGGAGAGCTACCCCCTGACGCGCGTGGACGTCTGGACGGGGACGGTCTTCGCCATCGCCGTCGCCTTCTTCATCACGGTGGCGACGGCCGCGACGCTCCACCACAAGGGCATCCGCATCGAGTCGGCCGAGGAGGCCGCACGCGCCCTTGAGCCGCTGGCGGGGACGTACGCCAAGACGCTCTTCGGCGTCGGCCTCTTCGGCGCTTCGATGCTGGCGGCGGCGGTGCTGCCGCTCTCGACGGCCTACTCGATCAGCGAGGCGCTCGGCTTCGAGAAGGGCGTCTCGCGCACCTTCCGCGAGGCGCCGATCTTCCTCGGCATCTTCACGTTCCTGATCGTCGTCGGCGGCCTGGTGGCGATGCTCCCGGGCGTGCCCCTCTTCCGCGTGCTCTTAGCGACGCAGGTCATCAACGGCCTGCTGCTGCCCGTCCTGCTGGTCTCGGTGCTCCGGCTCGCCTCCGACCGCGAATTGATGGGTGCGCACGCGAACGGGCGGGTCTATAATGCCGCGTCGTGGCTGACCGTGCTGGTCGTCTCCGCCCTGTCGCTTCTCTTTATCGCGACCAGGATTTTCAACTTTCAGTAGGCAGTAGGCAGATGGCAGTAGGCGGTTGAAAGCCTCCGCCGTCGAGAACTCTGAATTTCTCTTTCGAGCCGAAAGACGCGGGGCGTACTGCCTACTGCCATCTGCCTACTGCCTACTTCTTCCCATGACTCGTCCTCCGCTCAAGAAGAAGGTCGCGGTGCCGCTCGTGCTGGCGGTGCTCTTCGGGCTGGCGTGGTACGTGCTGTCGCGGCTCATGCCGGAGCTGCCCGCGGGCGCGACCGACCAGCAGCGGATGACGCGCGCGGCGAACGAGTGGGCGGTCACGGTCGCGCAGATCGCCTTCTGGATGAGCGTGGCGCTCGTGGCCGTGCGCGCGCTCAACGAGCTGACCTTCTTCATCTTCCGCAAGCGCAAGGGCTACGACGCGCCCGCGCTGATGCGCGACCTCTTCTCGCTCGTCCTCTTCGTGACGGCCGGCGCCGCCATCCTCAAGTACACGCTCGACCTCTCCTTCGCGGCGCTGCTGCCCGGCTCCGCGCTCTTGGGCATCGTCCTCGGCCTCGCCCTCCAGGACACGCTCGGCAACCTCTTCTCCGGCATCTCGCTCCACGCCGACAAGCCCTTCCAGCTGGGCGACGTCATCACGGTCGGCAAGCACACGGGCGTCGTCAGCTCCATCACCTGGCGCGCCGTCAAGATCAAGACCTTCTCGAACCACATCGTGCTCGTCGGCAACACGAGCATCGCGAAGGAGTCCATCGAGGTCTGCCCGCAGAACGGCCAGAACGCGCGCATCGTCTTCTTCAGCGCCGCCTACACCGACTCGCCCGTCAAGGTCATCCACGAGGTGCGCGAGGCCGTCCGCGAGGCCGAGAACGTCCTGCGCTACATCACGCCCGTCGTCCGCGTCCGCGGCCTGGGCGAGTCGGGCGTGGACTACGAAGTCAAATACTGGCTCTCCGACTACACGCGCTACAACGACACGGACGCGCTCATCCGCCAGCGCATCTGGTACGCCTTCCGCCGCAACGGCTTCACCTTCCCCTTCCCGACGCGCACCGTCCTCATGGAAGAGGTCGCGGCCCAGAACGGCGGCGGGCGCGACGCGGAGACTCTGGCCGGGCTGCTCTCGGCCGTGGACATCTTCTCGCCGCTCACGCCGGAGGAGCTGAACGCGCTGGCGCTGGCGTCGAAGAACCACGTCTTCGCGCCCGGCGAGACGATCATCCGCGCGGGCGACGACGGCGACTCGATGTTCGTCGTGAGCCGCGGCGGCGTGGACGTGCGCGTGGACTCGAACGGCGCGCCGCGCACCATCAACCGGCTCGGCGAGGGCGCCTTCTTCGGCGAGATGGCGCTCTTCACCGGCGAGCCGCGCACGGCCAACGTCGTCGCCTCGGAGGAGACCGAAGTCCTGGAGATCGGCCACGACGCGATGCGCGGACTCTTCCGGACGAACCCCGACCTCGTCGAAGCGCTCAGCCACGCCATCAACGAGCGCCGCGCCGGCCTCCTCGCCAACGCCTCCGTCTCGGCCGGCGAGGAGGACACGCACGACGGCCTCCTCTCCAAAATCAAACGCTTCTTCGGGCTCGACTAGAACCGTCCGGTTTGCGTGTAGGGCGAGGGATTCACCGCAGAGACACAGAGGCACGGCTTGTTGGGTTATTGACCCCGAGCCGTGCCTCTGTGTCTCTGTGGTGAAACAGCTCTACTTATGTCGCACTCTGCGTGACGTGAGTTTGACACTCGTCACGCGGCGAAGCGTGCCTCTCCCGGCGCAGGCGTGCGAGGAGTTGCGCGAGCTCCTTCGGCGAGGTCTTCACAAGGGCCACGCCGAGCAGTATGACGAGCGCCGCGCCGGCCTCGCGCCAGCCGAGCGGCTCTGAAAGGACGAGCCACCCGAGCACGAGCGCCACCAGAGGGTTCACGTACGCGTAGGTCGAGACCAGAGGCAGAGGCAGCTTCTGTATCGCGTACATGTAAGCGCTGTAGGCCACAATCGAACCGAAGACGACGAGGTACAGGAGCGCGCCCAAGCCCCGCGCGCTGAAATGCATCCCCGGCCACTCGCCCCAGAGCGTCCCCAGAATTGTCAGCGCAAAGCCCGCCCAAAGCATCTGCACCGCCGAGGCCATCAGCGGCGAGACGCCTACGGGTCGCAGCTTCGCGTAGACCGAACCCGCCTGCCACGCGAAACAGCCGATCTGTATGATGACGACGCCGAGGACGTACTTCGCGTTCACCTCCGCCCCGAAGAGCTGCGGCCCGACGAGCATCGCCAAGCCGCCGAAGCCGACGGCCATCCCGAGCAGACCTCTGACGCCGACGCGCTCGCCGCCCTTCTGCAGACGCTCGAGCGCCGCCGCCCAGAACGGCGAGGTCGCGACCAGAAGCGCCGCCATCCCGCTCGGAACCCACTTCTCCGCCCACACGACCGCGCCGTTCCCGACGCCGAGCAGCAGCAGGCCCACCACGCCCAGGTCGAGCCACTCGCGCCCGATGGGCAGGCGCGCGCCCCTCTGCCGGCTCATGACGAAGAAGAGAATGCCGCCGGCGACGATGAAGCGCAGCCCCGCGAAGAGCGTCGGCTGGAAACCCTCCAACCCGACGGCAATCGCCAGGTACGTCGTCCCCCAGAAGAAACAGACCGCCGCCCAGGCGCCGTACGCCCCTAACTTATCCCTGCTTGTCATCGCTCACCCGCTTCTCTCTGCCCACCGGCAGCGCCGTAGACTCCTTGACGGTCTTCAGGACAATCGTCGTCCGGGTGCTCCTGATCTGTTTGAAACGCCCCAGCTCGTCCCGCAGAATCCTGTAGAGGTCGTCCGTGTCCCGCGCACGCACCTTCACTAAGAAACAGTCCTCGCCCGCGAGGTGGTGCAGTTCCAGAACCGACGGCAGCGCCGCCAGCTCCTCGGCCGTCCCCTCCGCGCGCCCGATTAAATCTTCGGGGTCGTCCACCCGCAGGAAGATGAAGGCCACAAGCCCCAGTTCCAGCGCGTGCGGGTCCAGAACCGCCGTGTAGCCTTTAATCAGGCCGCGCTCCTCCAACTTGCGCACGCGCTCAAGCGTGGCCGAGGGGGTCAGTTCGACCGCCCGCGCCAACTCCACGTTGGTCTTCCGCCCGTCCTTCTGGAGAATCTCCAGAATCTTCGCGTCCCTCTCGTCAAGCATTGAGGATACCCCTCCGCCCCTCTACGAATCTCCGAGCCGCCCCGTTCCGCCAAATTCGGTCGATTTCCCTAATTGCTGTTTATCATATGCTCATCTTGCGGATTCGTCAACAAATATTCTCCGTAGTCGGAATTATGCAGTAGTATCCACGGCGGCGGTTAACGGCCAGCCGCCGTGGCAACCCGCCGTTTTTCTCGTTCATCTACAGACTTGACAGCAACACACTCAAGCTTTATTATCCCGACGTGCTCAGGCATTGAGGATTGCCCCGGCCCTCTTCCGAGGGAGGTGGGGCAGCAAAAATTCTCTCTGGAGGTAAAAAAATCATGAGCATCACACGTTACGACCCTTTCCGTGATTTGAAGACCTTGCAGGACGAGGTCAACCGCCTCTTCTCCACCAACTTCTCGCGCGGCTTCGGCGACGAAGGCATCGCCCGCGGCGCCTGGACGCCGAACGTGGACATCTTCGAGAACAAGGACGAGATCGTCCTCGAGGCCGAACTCCCAGGCATGAACCGGGAGGACTTCGAGCTGACCATCGAGAACAACGTCCTGACGCTCCGCGGCGAGCGCCGCTTCGAGAAGAAGGACGAGGCCGACAACTACCACCGCGTCGAGCGCGCCTACGGCTCGTTCACGCGCTCCTTCACGCTGCCGCAGACCGTCTCGGGCGAGAACGCGGCCGCCGAGTACAAGAACGGCGTGCTCCGCGTCGTGCTCCGCAAGCGCGAGGAGGTGAAGGCCCGCCGCATCGAGATCAAGGGCGAGGCGGCCGGCGCCGGCGAGCCGAAGACCATCAAGGCGCAGCCCGAGCGGCCCGAGGCCAAGGGCCAGACGAACACGGCCAACGCCTAACCGGCAGGTAACCTTCGGCGGCCAGCCCGACGGTCAGGAGCCACGGAAGTTTCGTCTCCCGTGGCGGCCCGCCGCGGCTGGCCGCCGGGGTTTACGGCGGCGTTAGAATTTTTAGAAGTAGTTCAGTAGAGATTTTCCCGAGGCAATCATGCGTCTAGAACGTTTCACACTGCGCGGCCAGGAGGCCATCCAGTCGGCCATCGAGGCGGCCGAGCGCAACCAGCACCAGCAGGTCGAGCCCGAGCACCTCCTGCTCTCCATGCTCGAACAGCCGGAGAGCACCGTCCGCCCCCTCCTCGGCAAGCTCGGCGCGAACTTGCAGGTCGTCCTGAACGACCTGCAGGCGGCCATCGCGCGTCTGCCGAAAGTGCAGGGCGGCTCGCAGTATTTCAGCCCGCGCATCACGCAGGTCTTCCAGGCGGCCCAGAAGGAGGCCGAGCAGATGCAGGACGAGTACGTTTCGACCGAGCACCTGCTCCTCGCCGTCGCGGCCGAGAAGGACGGCGCTTCGGGGCGCATCCTGCGCCAGCACGGCGTCAACCGCGAAGACCTCTTTAAAGTCATCGAGCAGACCCGCGGCGGCGTGCGCGTCACAGACCAGAACGCCGAGGCCAACTACCAGGCGCTCTCGAAGTACGCCAAAGACCTGACGGAGCTGGCGCGCCAGGGCAAGCTCGACCCCGTCATCGGCCGCGACGACGAGATCCGCCGCACCGTGCAGGTCTTGAGCAGGAGGACGAAGAACAACCCCGTGCTCATCGGCGAGCCGGGCGTCGGCAAGACCGCCATCGTCGAGGGGCTCGCGCAGCGCATCGTCTCGGGCGACGTTCCCGAAACGCTCCGCAACAAGCGGCTCGTGGGGCTCGACCTCGGCTCGATGCTCGCGGGCGCGAAGTACCGCGGCGAGTTCGAGGACAGGTTGAAGGCCGTGCTCAAGGAGATCGAGAACGCGCAGGGCCAGATCGTCCTCTTCATCGACGAGCTGCACACGCTCGTCGGCGCGGGCGCGTCCGAGGGCGCGATTGACGCCTCAAACATGCTGAAGCCGGCGCTCGCGCGCGGCGAGCTGCGCTGCGTCGGCGCGACGACCCTGAACGAGTACAAGAAGTACATCGAGAAGGACGCCGCGCTCGAACGCCGCTTCCAGCAGGTCTTCGTCGGCGAGCCGACCGTCGAGGACACCATCGCCATCCTGCGCGGCCTGAAGGAGCGCTACGAGGTGCACCACGGCGTCCGCATCAAGGACTCGGCCATCGTCTCGGCGGCGACGCTCTCGAACCGCTACATCACAGACCGCTTCCTGCCCGACAAGGCCATCGACCTCATCGACGAGGCGGCCTCGCGCCTCCGCATCGAGATTGACTCACTGCCCGTCGAGATTGACGAACTCGAACGCGAAATCATGCAGCTCGAAATCGAGCGGCAGGCCCTGACGCGCGAGACGGACGAGCGCTCGAAGGCGCGGCTTCACGAGATCGAGCAGCGCGTCGCAGACCTCAAGGAACGTTCGGCCGGCATGAAGGCGAAGTGGCAGGCCGAGAAGGAGATCATCGAGCGCATCCGCAAGACGAAGGAGGAGGTCGAGCAGACGAAGATACAGGCCGAGCAGTACGAGCGCGCGGGCGACTACAACAAGGTCGCGGAGCTGCGCTACGGCCGTCTCGTCGGCCTGCAGCAACAGCTCGAAGCAGACCAGTCGAAGCTCGAAGAGGCGCAGCGAGAGGGCGTCTTCCTCAAAGAAGAGGTTGACGAGGAGGACGTGGCGCAGGTCGTCGCCAAGTGGACGGGCGTGCCCGTCTCGAAGATGTTGGAAGGCGAGATGCAGAAGCTCGTCACGATGGAGGAGCGCCTCAACAAGCGCGTCATCGGGCAGGACGAAGCGCTGACCGCGGTCGCCAACGCCGTGCGCCGCGCGCGGGCGGGGCTGCAAGACCCGAACCGACCCGTCGGCTCCTTCATCTTCCTCGGCCCCACCGGCGTCGGCAAGACCGAGACGGCGCGCGCGCTCGCCGAGTTTCTGTTTGACGACGAGCGGGCGATGATTCGGCTCGACATGTCGGAGTACATGGAGAAGCACGCCGTGGCGCGCATGATCGGCGCGCCGCCGGGCTACGTCGGCTACGAGGAGGGCGGGCAGTTGACCGAGGCCGTGCGCCGCCGCCCGTACAGCGTCATCCTCTTCGACGAGATCGAGAAGGCGCACCCGGATGTCTTCAACATCCTCTTGCAGATTCTCGACGACGGGCGTCTGACCGACTCGAAGGGGCGCACGGTGGACTTCAAGAACACCGTGCTGATTATGACCTCGAACCTCGGGAGTCGCGAGATACAGGCCGTCGCCGACGACGAGAAGCAGGTCAGAGAGGCGGTGTTGGAAGTCCTGCGCGAGAACTTCAAGCCGGAGTTCCTCAACCGCGTGGACGACATCGTCATCTTCCACCAGCTCACGCGCGAGCAGATCGGCGACATCATCGAGATACAGCTCGAACGCCTGCGCCGCCTCTTGGCGGAGCGCGACATGCACCTCGAACTGGACGAGTCGGCCAGGGCACTGCTCTCGCGCGAGGGCTACGACCCGCTGTACGGCGCGCGCCCCTTGAAGCGCGCGATTCAGACGCTCATCCAGAACCCGCTCGCGTCGAAGCTTTTGCGCGGCGAGATTCTGCCCGGTCAGACCGTCCGCGTCTCGGCCGACGGCGACCAGATGCAGTTCACGGCCGACGGCGACGCCGCGACCGAGGCGGCTAAGGCATAAGAAGGGTGCTGGGTGCTGGGTTCTAGGTGCTGGGGAAAGTCAGTTTTAACCAGCACCTAGAACCCAGCACCCAGCACCCCATCCGGAGGATGGAACATATGAGACATCATAGATTCGACCCGCGCGACCTCTTCAGTTTGCAGGAGCGGATGAACCGTCTGTTCGAGGAGGCGGCCGACCGGCGCGCGGGCGCGCGCGAGGACGAGGCCGAGATCGAGCGCGCCGACTGGATTCCGGCGGCGGACGTTTACGAGGAAGAGCGCGAATACCTGCTCGTCCTCGACCTGCCCGGCATCAACCACGAAGGGCTGGACGTGAGTCTGGACGACGGCCGCCTCGTCATCCGCGGCGACCGGAGGGGGCAGGAGGGATTGAACGCGCGCCGGACGGAGCGGCCGCAGGGGCGCTTCGTGCGCACCTTCTCCCTGCCCGACGCCGTCGACCGCTCGGCCATCTCGGCCGACTACAAGGACGGCGTGCTCCTGCTCCACCTGCCCAAGCGCGACGAGCGGCAGGGGCGCCGGCTGAAGATAGACGTGAGGTGAGCCGCGGCGTGAACGGCGAATCGTAAATCGTCAACAGCGAGCGGGCCGCGCGCCGCCTTTCCTATTTACGATTTACCATTTACGATTTACGCCAATGAGACTATTTCGCAGGGGGAGTAAAAAGCGAGATATGGCAGAGAAGGACTCGGCCGAGAAGGATTGGCCGGAGGAGTTGGGCACTTCGGAAGAGGAGTCGCCGAGGGTGCGCGTCAACGACCGCCGCCGCATACGGCTCGGCGAAGAGGAGAACGAGGGCGAGCAGCCGGCGGCCGAAGAGTCGGCGCCGAGCGTGAAGCCTTCTTACATCGAAGAGCTTGAGGCGCGCACGCGCGAGGCGGAGCAGAAGGTCACCGACGTGCAGTCGAGATTCGAGCAGGTCAGGTCGGAACTCAAGCGCGAGACGGACGAGCTGCGCCAGCGCCTCGCGCGCAACGCCGACGAGCGCGTCACGCGCGAGAAGGCCGCGCTCCTCTCGGCGCTGCTGCCCGTCATCGACAACCTGCAGCGCGCCGTCGAGGCGGCCGAATCGGGCGGCTCGCAGGAGTCGCTCCTCAACGGCCTGCGCGGCACCATCAGCGGCTTCGAGAGCGCGCTCGCGCAGGTCGGCGCCGAGCCCGTCGACGCGCTCGCGCAAGCCTTCGACCCGGAGCTGCACGAAGCGGTCGACACCACCGAGGTCGAGCCCGAACTCGACGGCCAGGTCATGGCGCAGTACAGCCGCGGCTACCGCCTCGGCAACCAACTGCTCCGCCCCGCGCGCGTCCAGGTCGGCCGCGCGAAGAGCGAGAGCGAGAGCGCGGGCGCGTGAGTTCATCGGACAGATTGAGCTAAACAGACTATTAAACTTTTCAGGAGAAACCAACAGTGGCAGCGAAGGATTTGAAGTTCAGGGAAGAGGCGCGGAGCGCGATGCTCAGGGGCGTGAACGTGCTGGCGAACGCGGTGCGCGTGACGCTCGGGCCGAAAGGCCGGAACGTCGTGCTGGGGAAGAAGTTCGGCTCGCCCGTCATCACGAAGGACGGCGTGACGGTCGCCAAGGAGGTCGAGCTCAAGGACAAGTACGAGAACATGGGCGCGCAGATGGTCAAGGAGGTCGCCACCAAGACCAACGACATCGCGGGCGACGGGACGACGACCGCCACCGTGCTCGCGCAGGCCATCTTCCGCGAGGGCGTCAAGAACGTCACGGCCGGCGCCAACCCGATGGCCTTGCAGCGCGGCATCCAGCTCGGCGTCGAGGCCGCCACGGCCGAACTCGAACGCCTCTCGAAGAAGGTCAAGGGCAAGGAGGAGCTGGCGAACGTCGCCGCCGTCTCGGCCAACAACGACCGCGAGCTGGGCGAACTCATCAGCGAGGCGATGGATCGCGTCGGCCGCGACGGCGTCGTCACCGTCGAAGAGTCGAAGTCGATGCAGACCGAACTCGACCTCGTCGAAGGCATGCAGTTCGACCGCGGGTATCTCAGCCCTTACTTCGTCACGAACCCCGACCGCATGGAGGCGGTGCTCGACGAGCCGGTCATCCTCATCCACGAGAAGAAGATTTCGGCGATGCGCGACCTGCTCCCGCTCCTGGAACAGGTCGCGAATCAGGGCCGGCAACTGCTCATCATCGCCGAGGACGTGGAGGGCGACGCGCTCGCCACGCTCGTCGTCAACCGCCTGCGCGGGACGATTAAGGTTTGCGCGGTGAAGGCGCCCGCGTTCGGCGACCGCCGCAAGGCCATCCTCGAAGACATCGCGACGCTCACCGGCGGCCGCGTCATCACGGAAGACCTCGGCATCAAGTTGGAGTCGGTCACCCTCGAAGACCTGGGCCGCGCCAAGCGCATCATCGTGGACAAGGAGAACACGACCATCGTCGAGGGCGCGGGCGAGCGCCGCAACATCGAAGGCCGCGTCTCGACCATCCGCCACCAGATCGAGGAGACCACGTCGGACTACGACCGCGAGAAGTTGCAGGAGCGCCTCGCCAAGCTCGCGGGCGGCGTGGCGGTCATCCGCGTCGGCGCGGCGACCGAGACCGAGATGAAGGAGAAGAAGATGCGCGTCGAGGACGCCGTCAACGCGACGCGCGCGGCCGCGCAGGAGGGCATCGTCCCCGGCGGCGGAGTCGCCTTGGTGCGCGCGGCCAAGGCGCTCGAGAAGGTCGAGGCCGAGGGCGACACGCTGACGGGCATCCGCCTCATCCAGCGCGCGATGCAGGAGCCCCTGCGCCGCATCGCCGAGAACGCCGGGATGGACGGCGCCGTCGTCATCGGCAAGATCGACGACTCGAAGGGCGCGGTCGGCTACAACGCCGCGACCGGCGCCTTCGAAGACCTCGTCAAGTCCGGCATCATCGACCCGACGAAGGTGGTGCGGACGGCCCTGCAGAACGCCGCGTCCATCGCCGGCCTTCTGCTCACGACGGATGCCGCCGTCACCGACGCGCCCGAGCCGAAGAGGGCGGGCGCGCCGCCGATGCCCGGCGGCGAAGACTACGGCGACTTCTAAGAGCCGTAGACGGTAGACCGTAAGCCGTGACAAGTGGAAACCTGTTGAGCCGTGAACGGCGACGCGAGTACGCATTATGACTCGCCGTTGTTCACGGCTCACCTTTCTGGTTCTTTATGGTCACGGCTTACGGTTTACCGTTTACGTATAATTTGATGGCAGCGAAATTGCAGTCCGCCGATGTGCTATAGTTCTGATGTCCGGAAGCGCGACGTAAAAGCGCAACGGGCCATCCGGGCCAGGCATCTAACAACGGCCGGACGACGGGCAGTTTGGCGATTCTGTTTCGGCTTTGAGAGCACCGAAGTGAGCGCGCCGCCCGCCGTCCAGATTTTTTTAGGCTGATGTTTCGAGCCCCTGCGGAGGTCGTCCTCGTTAGACTCCCCCCGTGGCTCGCCAGAAGGAAAAGTAATGATAGACCTTGGAACTTACAAAGACCGTTTCGCCGAGACCGGGCAGCGCGTACTCGAACATGCAGTGCAAGAGTCGCGCCGCCGTGACCAAAACTACATTGCGGTGGAACACATTCTTAATGGCCTCGCGGCCGAGGAGGGCGAGCTGTTCAATCAGACGATGCGCGACCTCTCGCTCGACCCGCGCTCGGTCAAGGTGCTGATTGAAAAGCGACTGGAGAATGCACGCTATCAGAACGTCAACAAGGGCATCCGCATCGCGCCCGAGACGATTGAACTCTTCAAGCGCTCGATGGAGCGCGCGCGCGCGCAAGGCCGCAAGACCATCGAGGCCACAGACCTCTTTATGGCCTTCTCGCAGGACGAGAACAGCGCCCTGATGGGCGTGCTGCGCTCTTTGGGTGCGAACCCCGAAACTGTCGTCGAGCAGGTGCGGGCGCGCGTCCGCACGCGCGAGCAGCAGGAGGAGGAGTACAAGAAGAAGTTCGAGCTGCCCCCCTACCTGAAGCACTTCGGCGTGAGCTTGAACCGCCTGGCGCGCGCCGACAAGCTGCCGCCGACCATCGGCCGCGAGCGCGAGATACAGCAGATGATCGAAATCCTCTGCCACCGCGAGCGCGCCAACTCGCCGATGCTCGTCGGCGAGCCGGGCGTCGGCAA